>OLGM01000063.1_pt1 | contig 75593 bp, 56 predicted proteins | sample 1606001 | NCBI WGS metagenome assembly OLGM01 (sample SAMN03283294) | human gut metagenome | biome: human-associated habitat; material: feces | host: Homo sapiens | place: Peru | collected 2012
GGGGAACAATAACGCCTAAAACTGTCGCCACAGAGTGCAACTTGGCATCCTTGGGGAACAATAACGCCTAAAACTGTCGCCACAGAGCGCACATCAGCACCCTTGGGGAACAATAACGCCTAAAACTGTCGCCGGTGTTATTCTGAGCCGAGATGGCGGAGGAGCCTGGAGCGGAGGGAGCCTTTGCCGTAGCCGGTCCAGATGTCGATGACCTTGGCTTCCGGGGAGATCAGGACGAAATGCGGGATGCCGTTTGCCTGATAGGAGGCGGAAAGTCCCGCGCCCATAGGCTTGAATTCATTCCATTCGACGCAATCTGACTTTTTCTCCTTCAAGACTTTTTTCCAGGTTTTCTCGCCATCCACACTCAGTCGGACAAACGCCAGCCTGTCAGCGAACTCCCTTGCAAGCTCATTGCCCTCCGGAATGGATTCCATACACGGCCCGCAGCCCAAACTCCAGAAATCCAGAAGGATGTACTTGCCGGAAAACTCTGACAAATGATGCACATTGCCGTCCGTGTCATAAAGGTCGCCGTCCACGAGATCGTCACCTACCCCGACAACCTTCCTCGGACTCAAGGTCGCGGAGATCACCTCTCCCTGCCTTGTCTTCAGATCATCCGGAGTAAGTCTGGAATAAAGTTCGTAAACCAGGGCCGAATCCGCCTTGCCGTAGCCGCCACTTAGCATCATGGCATGCAAAGCCAGCTCGTCAAGCCATTTCGTCGTGACAGGAGCCGTCCTCATATATTCAAGAACCTTATGGTTGGCGATGCTGTCCAGCGGCTTGCAAAGCCTTCTGAGCGAATCCACTTTCCTCCACGCGGCCCGTCTTTCCTCACCGCTGAGGCTCCTGAGTTCCCTCAACATGTCAGCCTCTTCAACGGCGTAGACCTGAGACTCCCTCTTTTCCGGAAACTGGACTGCCAGAAAATCATTCTCGGTCTTCTGCTCTGGAAGACGGCTCTTTACCCTCCACGTCAGCAGCAGGTTGTCATCACCCGTGACCGTGACCTTCACGCCCGGCTTCACCCAGACCGGGAGTATATTATTAGGGAAGCCCTTGCCGAACGAGCACAGCCCGAACTGAACCGCTCCGCCTGAGATCGTGTCCCGGAATTCGAAACGACCGCCGATGACCGTATCCTGGGCCACGCGGACCGCCAACCGGCCATCGCTCCTCATAAGACTAATGACCGTGCTGTCGGGAATATTCCTGACCACTCCTTTGATAAGAAACTCATCCACTCCTACTGCCTGCCTGGAGCAGCCCGCCGACACAACGATCGCGGCAATCGCCGCTACTGTTTTCAAAACTTTCATATTCATAAGGTTACCGTGCGTAAAATCATGCTTCCCGCACACGGGAGGGTGTTTTTTGATGCTGCCGTACGCAAACAGCATGAATCTGCGCACAGAGGATTATTATTTCTTGTCCAAAGCACTGAGAAAGAAGTTCTTCTGCGGTGAAGAGGAGAGACGGGCCTGAAGGTCTCCAGCAATATTCATTAACTCAACTTTCGCAAGTAGGCAATAGCCTGTTATCAAACACATTATCTCACGTTCGGAGGAGATTGCTCACCCACATCATTTCACGTTACCCCCTCCCTAAATCCCTCCCCTCGGGGGAGGGACTTGCTTTCACTGCAAGCAGTGAAGAAGATAGGTGTTTCGCAGATGCGAAACTTGAGTTCATTAATCTCTCAGTCTCTAGCCTTTTTCAGCCGGCAGACTCCCGCATCTCCGATCTCGGCTTCGCAAATTTACATAATAATCTGTGATTTATACGCCCGTCCCATAAGTAAGCGTTAAAAAATAAGTTGAGAAAAGAAATATATCCTCGAAAATATTCTCTTAATCTGAGGCAACTTATTTTTTTCATGTTACTTAATCATATCTACACAAAAATAATGAATAGTCCCGGCAAATACAAGTCACTTGATCTCCAGGTTGTGCGGGACGGCAGCGGCGTTGGCGCGGTAATGCGGGGCGTAGAGGGATTCGATTTCGGGGACGGGAGCCTGGAAGGTGCCGGTCTGGGTCACGAAAAAGTCCTCGGTGACGGTGGTGCGGCCTTCGGGGTAGGTGTCGAAATAGAAGACGGTACGGTCGGGCTTCACGTCACGATAACCACACGGAGAGACACGGTACCAGCCGTCAACGGTCAGCGGGGTGAAAGACAGATTGTAGATCCCAGACAACTGGTCAACTGGAATCAGAGACGCCTCACGGGGTGCGGTCAGACGGATGAAACTTCGGTTCTCGGAGTTCTGGACGGTATAGACGGCACGGATGCGGTCTCCCCGACGGACGGTGTCACCAGGATGAAGCTCCTTGTCTCCAATGAAATAACTCTTTTCGATAGAGAAGCCGTTACCGGAGGCCTTCACATCAGCAAGAGGCTTCAGCACACGCTGGGTCAGGGTCACGACACTGGTGTTCAGCAAGTCGGTGCTACCCTTTCCGACTGAACACAGGGCGTTCACAAAGGCAGGATCCGTGTCCCAGTTCTGGGTCTCTTTCTGCAATATCAGCCACAGGCGGACTCCATCGGCGATCTCGGCGGCTTTCTGACCGGTGACTTGATCAGAATGTGAGGAAGCATATTCAGAAAGCACATCGGAGATGAGCGAGTGGGCATAGGCTTCGTTTTCCAGCAGTCCTCTGAACGGCATCACAGCGTTCGGGTAGTAGAAGCCGCCACCATCGTGCCTGACGGCATATTCAAGGATGGAGAGGATGTCTTCGTCCATTGATCTGCGGAGCGCGGCATCGACATTGAAACGCTCGCCCCAAGCGCGAGCCAAGGATATTCCTTCTTCGGAGCCGATCAGATTGCTGAGGGTACGGACACGTCTTGCCTTCGCACCTGGCTGACCATCAATGAAATCGAAGCGGTTGGAAGGTGAAAGGTAGATGCGGGCATATTTCCGGAAAGAGGAGAGTCGGGAGCGGTACTCCTTGCGTTGCGACTTGTCCATCCGCACCTTGAACCAGACCGATGGGAAGTTCGAGCGGACGAGCATATAAGTGTCGTTCGACAGGCCGCCGAACCAGCGCGGGAAGCCCAGGAACTGAGTGGAATCCAGATACTCGACAGAAGATGTCAGATCAGGAATATTCCCGCCAAGACTTCTCACCAAAGCCATCCGATCCAGCACCGTGGCGGTGACTGACTGTGAGGAACGCATACCTTCGAACCAGCCGAAACCGCCGTCGGAGTTCCTGCACGCAAGGATTCTGCCCAGCAGCGAAGTGTCGCGCTCCGACTTGAATGATTTGAAGCAATATGCCTCTGTAAGTGACAGTACATCATTGGATGACGGCTCGGACTTCTGTGTCGCGGCCTCTTCGATCATCCTGCCGATCGAGATCTCTTCGCAGACGGCACCAGCGGAGGATACGTTCACGAAACGGCTTCTGAGCGATTCCAGCAACTTATCCTTGTCAGTTCCTGGCAAGGCTATGGCCGAATGGGACTCGGTGATGACCTGACTCGCATCGTGAACCGGAACACCGAACTGGACAGCGTCACTGAATGATTTTGAGGCGAATATGACCTTGAAAGTCAGTGAGTCGATGTCGTGAGGCACATCAACCGGGAAAGACACGACCGATTGTTCACGGCCGTTCACCGTCACTGGAACTTTCAGCGAGTCAATGGCTTCGCCGCTTCTTGAATATTCAAGGATCTTCATCTCGCCCTCTATCACCGTGTCTGAATTGCCGACGGTGGTCGCCGTCAATGTCCATTCGTCTCCAGAGTAAAGATACCTCGGAGCGTTGACGGAGACTTTTACAGGCACGGTGACGGTGAAATCCCTTGTCAATGTGCCGTTGCGCATCGCCTTGTCGTGAGCGAAGAACAAAACGTGATAGGTCGAGAGTTTATCAGATGTCTTAAACGTAAATTTGACCTCCTTGTTTTCCGGATAGAGGAACGGCTCAAAGGCCAAAGATTCTGAGAATATCTTTCTGACAGCCACGGATGTGAAATCATAATCAGCGGCGGCAGAAGCACTTGACTCAGATTTCTCATAATTGCGTCCCGAATCATTGGAACGGTTCTTACGACGCCGTGCCGATTTGGAGGCGACTCCGTAACCAATCACCATCACCTCATCAAGCAGTGACTCGTCTTCCTCAAGGACGATATTCATTCCCGAAGTTCCTCGCAATGTCACACTCCGGTAGCCTATGTAACTGATTGTTATCAGCGTCCCAGGACTTGCGTCAAGTGAGAAATACCCGTCAAGGTTAGCTGATGTGCCATAGGAGGTGCCGTCCACGATGACTGACGCTCCGATCAGCGGATCCCCGTTCGCATCCGTCACGATGCCGTTTATTCCGGAAGAAAATCCACTACCGATGTTACCTAAAGACTTGTTCGTGATATATCCGCAGGCTATATCCATCTGGACATCCGAAACGGCCTTAGGTTCAAGCCTTACCGGATTCCAGATCTCCTTTCTGACCGCGTCAAGACTCTTGTCATAAATCGCCGCGAGGCCTTCGATGCCATCCGGGACGCGGACCTTGACGGTATATTCAGTGCCAGGATTGGTGACATCGGTGAAGGCGCTGAAATCCAGAGGCATATCAAGTTCGTCCGACAGTCTGTTGTAAGTATGCTCGTACTTAAAGAAGCGGCCATATTTAAAGAAGAGCAACTGGATGCTGACAGGGCCATCAGCTCCAGCTGGGTAGCGAAAACGCAATTCTCGCAGCGAACCGGCAGACGAGCCGTCCATCGTCACCATTCTTGATTCAAGGATATTCCCGCCACAGTCAAGCATTGTCGCGACTGCCCATAATGGTGCCACAGAAGCTCCGAGCGTCATTATGATGTCCTCGCCAAGAGCGACTTCGGTCTTACCCGGCAACAGAAGACAGACAGCAGGAGCCACAAGCGACTTCGCCTCACGGCTCACCTTCACAAGGTTATATTCTTTATCCGCCTTGACCACCTTGCCAAGACTGTCCGTTTTCTCTGAATATGCCCGGAGAACATAAAGTCCGTCAGCCGTTGTCGGCAAGTCAATCTCATCGCCGGAAGCGCATTTACCTGTCTGCAAGACTGTTCCGGAAATGTCCAAGAACTCATAGCGAATCTCAGACTTCACTTTTTTACTGAATCTGTCACGGACTTCCAACGCAAAAACAGCCTTGTCTTCGGTCACGATTCCCTGTGACACCTTGCCAGATTCGTTCAGATCAGCAAGCAACAGATTCCCGTCAATACCGTTAACCAGACGGACATCAAGCTTGATCACATTATAGACATTGACCGAAGTGTCAAACGCTCTGGTCTCCCCTGTCTCGTCCTTCACGGTCACATTGATTGAATATCGTCCTTGATCCTTCGCCTTGAATCTATAACTGAAACGTCCGTCCGATGAGGACTTTATCTCTTTTTCATCCACTGTCTTCCCGTCACACGACACCTTTAACGTCATCCGGGCGGAAGCGAGGCTATGCCCCGAGAGGCTCTCGACCTTTCCGGAGACGGTCACGGAATCTCCGGCGAAATAAAGTGATTCCTGCTCATCAAAAGTCAAATCGAACGTCGGCAGTACAAAATCCTCTACCCTGAACATTCTGGACGTAATCTCCTTGTCGCCATGGGCAACAGCAATCTTGAACAGCCCGTTGCGCCGCCCTTTCGGAATGACGAACTCTCCGGCGAAGGACCCGAAATCGTTGGTGCGGAACGACTTCTCCTCGATCATATTCATCTGAGAATCGTATAACGCGGCCTTGAATGCCTTTTCTTTTCCGATGACTTCCAATTGTTTATGAATATCTCCACGGAACATCACGGCTTTGAACCGGACAGTGTCGCCGGGCTTGTAGGCTCCACGGTCGTTGAATATTCGGCCGTAGGTTTCTGTTTCAGAATGATTCCCTACGGTCGCTTCGACAGGCTCAGCGACCAAAGCCCTACTGGTCACTGAGCTTGTCGAAGTGACCGGACGGTCAAGATACGACGCCTTGACAATGACAACCTCCTTGCTGAGCCGAACAGCTTTCCCATCCGTCACCGAGCAGACAACCTTGCACTCAAGTCCGGACTTCTTAGCCGCCAGTTCCTGCATCTCGGAAGGCAATAACGTGAATCCATCAATGCTCAGATGCGCCGAGAGCACCCGCTCCCCTCTCGTCATCTTGACATCAACCTCCTTGAAAGGCTCTCCGGTGATGTAATCAGCAGGGAAAACCGCGAATCCGTCACCCTGCTTCCTGACAGCCACGGACACTGTCTTGTGAACGTACGAGATCTCGGCCTCTTTCCCGGAGCCGGAAACCTTGATCCAATAGTCTCCATCCTCCAGCTCCGGCAGAGCCACCTTCACAGTGTCCCAGACGTAAAAACTCCGGACCGGATTGTCGAGCCTTTTACGGAACACACCCTTACCTTGGCTCTCAACCGACAGATTGGTCGACTTGATATTCCGGAACCGGACCAGCACGGTGTCTTCACGGACCAACACGGAAACATCCTTATCCTCCAGCCTATCAATCAATGACGAAATCACGCCTCCACATTCCTCAGCGATTATCTTATTCACATCATTAGAGGAAACAAAGAGAAGATCCGAACTTACATATTTTGGAATATACGACTCCCGCTCTTTCTCGAAAGCCTGACATTTGGAGTCAAGCTCGGCAAACTGCCGCGATGTTCCGTCCTCCTTGACCAACCTGTCATATTCCCTTTTAAGCAGCACCTTCCTCGGCAGCAACGCCACTACGCTTCCGCTCCAGTCCGTGGCGAGGCGTTCCAGTTCCTTGTCTCCATCCTTGCGAAGCGCCTCACTATAGGCAAGCAACGCAGATTGAGGAAAGTTCCCGGCGACCGCATCCTTCAAGAGCTCCAAAGCCTTGTCGTGCGCGGAAGCGTCTGACAGACAGTGCCAAAGAATATATTCATAGTCATTAGGGATGAATTCGTGGTCGCAGACATAGCCGTCGCCCCAGTAGCCGCGCCGCCAAAAATCATCATTCCTTCCTTTTTTCAAGACCTCGGCATTATCCTCCGCGAACCGCAGCGCGTCAAATTCCTGCCGTCCCAAATCCCTCGAATTGATTAATGAATATGCCATTATGGGCTTTCCGGCCTTGATGAACTCTTCCGTCAATACGTTCCTCAAAGAGTCACGCACTTTCCAGTTCCTCCGCGCCTGTGTCGTGCCTATAGTTACAACCGCATCGTAGTAATCCTTGTCCAGCCGGTTCTTCTGCGCCTGTTCTTTGATGAACGTCAGCAGAGCGATCTCTTTCTCCGGCCTGTCACGCCTGGAAATCCGCTCGTACCGCCTCCACTCCCTCTTGAGATAATGTCCGTTAATATCCGGATATTCAGCAACTCTGGCCTCCCGCCCGTGCATAACCGGGCACAAAGCCAACATCATCATCGACAAAACCAGAATCTTTCTCACAACCGTCTGTTTTAGTGACGGCAATATACGCAATTTATCTGGAACCGCAGCCTTTTATGATGATGAATATGTCGCCTTACTTCTCATCCATAAAGAGCTCACCTTTGAGGTACTTGACGCTTTGGGTGGCGAAATTGTAGCCTCGTGAACCAGGCTTGGCGACTTTCAAGTACTTCTCGTACCATTCGAGGGCGGATTTGTAGTCCTTTTTCTGCTCGTAGCAGTAGGCGATGTTGGTAAGGGCGGAGATGAATTTCGGATTGTAACCGTATGCCTTCTGATAATGAGCGATAGCCTCGTCCCAATGGAAAAGTTTCGCTTCTCCGAGACCATATTGCTGATAAAGCCTGAACATAATCAGTGGATCCGGCTGAAGCATGTTCATCGCCTTGTCAAGCCACGGTTTGACCTCCTTCTCAAAAGAACGGTTGCTGTCGGCATAGACCGCCGCTATTGAATATGCCAGATTAACATCGCTTGAATCAATCTGCCAAGCCGCAAGCAGTTCTTCCTGCGCACGATACATGACCTCCGTGTGCCAATAGCATTGTCCGAGATAATAGTGAACCGGATAGGAATCGTTACAAAGTTTCTCCTGACGCTCAAAGACATCGATCGCAGGGGCATATTCATTCTTGGAATAGTGTGCCAGACCTTTGATCGGGGCGATGGTGAAATTGTCGGGATCCAAGGCAAGATATTCATCTGTCAGACGGATCGCACCATCATAGTCCCGGCGAGAGAGGAGAATCCGCGCGGCTTTACTCACTACGCTTTCATTCAATGGTTTAAGAGACAGCGTGAGCCGATAGTATGTCAGCGCGGAGTCCAGCATATCCGCCTGATTGAACGAGTCCCCCACCAACGCGGCGATTGCCGGAATCGTGTCAAGTTGCAGCACCGCCTTCCCGGCCTCAGCGCTCTGGGCGAAAGCCTTCATCCTGTAGAAAGTCTGCATCTGCTTGACTTTGTACAGGATGTTCCGCGGGAACTTGGAGGTCAGCAGGAAATATGTCCCAGCAGCGGACTCGTAGTCCCCGTTCTGGAAATGACAGTCCGCCAGCTCGGACAGAATCTCCTCATCGAAACGGTCCGGAGTGACGAAAGCGGACAATCTCTCGATCGCCTCGTCAATTTTGAATATACTCTTGAGGTACCGGGCCTCACTCAAGGCCGCGTTCCGGTCTGACTGTGGATCGGCCACTTGCGCCGCCACAATCTGTGGCGACGCAAGCAAGCAGATCGTAATCAATAATTTGTAGCTTAATCTCATTATTTGAGTCGGAATACGATAGGGAATGTGTAGGTGACATCGACCGCCTTGCCCTGCATCTTACCTGGTTCCCATACAGGAGAAGATTTTACAATCCTCAACGCTTCCTCATCCAAGGATTTGAAGGTTCCTCTCAAGACTTTGACGTTTTCCATTTTTCCTGTCTTTGTGATAGTGAACTGAACAACGACGCGACCTTGTTTCTTAGCTTTCTGAGCATCCTCCGGGTAGATCAAATGCTCATTGACCCATTTGGCGAAATTGTTCGCGTCACCGCCTTGGAACACCGGTTTGGTCTCCACCATTTGGAATGGGACAGGTTCATCATCATCGGTGGTAACATCTATGTTAATATCGTTGCGACTTTCCCCGGTGACAGTAACCGAGACGTTCTCTGGCGCTGTTTCCGAGATCATTGTCTCATCGGACAACGATCCGGTTGAATCCGGTTTTGTGAAACTGCTGAAGCACAATGTGCAAACAAGAAGTGGTATGCAGACGACATACGCAAGCCTGAACCATCCATTAGTTTTTTCTGACATCATCATAGCGATTCGATTTGAAAGTTTTGTGTGGTTGAAACCGTTCGCAAGCCGGAAACGATGCTCACCGACAGCCTTCTTGACAAGAAGCAGCTGATAGTCAGCAGCGTTCACTCCTTGATTGATCACAGATTCATCGGCTTCATATTCGTGAAGCATCTTGAGTTCAGCCCTGGCAAGCCAGACGAGAGGATTGAACCAGTGCAGGACGGTGACGACCGAGAACAGCAGCACGTCAACAGAATGGTGCTTCCTCACGTGGCTCATCTCGTGCGTCAGAATCACCGGGGTAGCGGTGAAATCCTCACGGCTGATCACAATATGCCCCAGGAAACTGAATGATGCCACCGGAGCGTCCACGATAGTAACCTTGAACCCCTCTTTCTGAATATGCTCGCCGGAGGCTATCATACGGGATGTCTGGATTACGGACAAGATATTCATAATCAAGACAACGAAGGCCCCGAGAAAGTATATTCCTGAAACGACTCCGAGCCAGGATATTCCTTTGTCTGCCGCGTTCAGGGTTCCGCGTTCCGCGCTGACCACCGCTTGCGGCAGGATCAGGGTCGGGATGACGTTCGAGACCGCGGTTCCGCTGAAATCCCAATGGATGAGCGGCAGAGCCAAGCAAAGCAGGCTGCCAGCCATCAAGGAGAATCGGTTGAAAGTGAAGAAGGTTGTCTTCCGCATCAGCAACATAAAGAATGCGTAAAACACGGAAAGCAGCAACCCGCTCGTTACGATGTAAGCGATCATTTCCTTTTGCTTTCGATTTGAGAAATGAGTTTTTTAAGGTCCTCCACATCCATCTTGTCCTCTTCGACGAACTGGGAGACAAGGCTTATGTAGGAGTTGTTGTAGTAACGGGAGACAACGTCCCCGACGGTAGTCCCGTGATAGTCACGTTCCGTGAGCGCAGGGCTGTACTGGAAAGAGTTCGCCATCGGCTTGCGCTTGACAAATCCCTTATCCTCAAGGAATTTCACCTGTGTCGCCACGGTGTTGTAGTTCGGCTTCGGGTCGGGAAGCGCCGCGACGATGTCACGGATAAACACCTCGCCTTTGGCCCAGATGATGTTCATCACCTCTTCCTCTTTTGCAGTAAGTCTCTGTTTCATTGCTCGATTCTTTAAGTTAACAAACGCGCGAATATTATCTTACGGATGCAAAGATAAGAATAAAAATCATATCTCCTAATATTTTTAGGTGTTTTAAGAATATTTTTAGTTGCGCACACAATGTGTACCAGGATCTCGGAATATGTTATCATAAATACTTTAAGCCAAAGGTCTTATGACGTATTCAAAGAATATTGACGGTGAGATAAGCGTACCGTTTGGATTCACACCCATGTAAGTAAATAAATGATGGAAAATCCTATACTCTCACAGACAAAAGGCGTACCTACGAAAAATAAAAGTCAAATGACATTGGCACGAGTTGCTTGATTTCCATATTCTCATTCGTTTTCTGGCGACAAAGTTAATGGGTGCTTCAGCAAGATTCCGGCAAATACACTATTTTTATATTCTGCCATTATTTTGCCGAAGATATTGCTATCTTTATGGTCAGATATGGCAAAGAATTACTTCAAATCCTACATCTGGCTGCTGGAGACACTCCAGAGCCGCGGGCCTCTTACACTGGCCCAAATCAGGCAGTTGTGGCGGCGGAGCTCAGTAAATGAACTTGGAAGTGACCTTCCCGCGCGTACGTTCTCGAATCATATAGAATCTATCTCTGACATCTTTGGAATCGAGATTGTCTGCGACCGCAGGGATAACACCTATAGTATCGTCAACGAAGATGATATGGACGGAACAGGCATTCGATCCTGGATGCTGGATGCCCTCAGCTTGAACTCTCTTCTGAACGAGAGTGCCGGTATGAAGGACAGAATCTTCTTTGAGAACGTACCCTCCAGCCACCAGTTCCTAACTACCGTTATCCAGGCTATCCGGGATAACCGGAAATTGAAGGTACGATATCAGGGTTATCGCATGAATGAGGAGCGGACCTTTGAGCTGGAGCCGTATTTCATCCGGGAGTTCAAGCGCCGCTGGTACCTGTACAGCCACAAGGATAACGACAAGGACTACAAACCTCACATGTACGCCCTAGACCGCATGCTCGAGGTAGAGATACTTCCCGACACATTCAAGATCCCGGAGGGCTTGGATGCCAAAGCCTGGTTCCAGTCTCTGTACGGCGTGCGCAAGTACGACGACATGAAGCCTCAGCAGGTCCTCTTGAAGGTCTATGGCAAACAGGTCCGCTACTTCCGGTCTCTGCCGCTTCACAGCAGTCAGGAGGAGGTAGAAACACACCGCGACCACAGCATCTTCGCTTATAACCTCGCCCCAGACTATGACTTCAAGCAGGACATCCTGTCGTTTGGGGATTCGATTGAGGTCCTGGAGCCGAAGAGACTACGTGAGAGTATTTCAGAAGTGGTTAAATCTATGAGCAAAAAGTATCAGTAGTAAATGAATAAGGATCTTAAGATTGATTATTTGCGCCGTCTCTTTTATCCTTTCAAGAAGGATGGAAAACTCGACAGCTTTGTATTTCATTATTTACAAGGTAGTGGCAACGAATTGAAAGAGAAGTTTTGGAGTCCCAGAAGCTCTTCCAGACTCTGTTTTGACCTGTACTCATGGATGGGTTCTGATGATGGATACTCGGTAATTCAATTTGAGAAGAAACTACCTGGGATTAAGTCAGGGGCTCGCCAGATTTCCCCGAATATGGATGTGTATTTTGAAAGTGGCAATGAGATTGTCTTTATTGAGAGCAAGTATACAGAGACGGCGCTCAATAAAAACTATTTGAAAGATCTTCCTGAAGCATATTGGAATACAGATCAAGTTTATTTGAGTGTCAGTGGCAAGAAAGTAAACTATTCCATTGGTGAAAGGTATCATAATAAAAAGAAGGTAATGGATGAGTTTGTTTCCTTCATTAATAGCATTAGTGTCCTTGCCGAAAAAGAAGAATCACCTTCTTGGTTTGATGCCAAACAGGAAACGTGTCATCTGCTTGGTATTGTTCTCTATGCATTAGAGAAGAAACCTACAGGGCATATTTATTTCAATAATGTCGCGGCAAATTACGATGACAATCAGTTTGCCACGCAGTTCAGTATCTTGGCAGAGGAAATGGTCAGAAGGATTTTATCCGCATATTCAATAAGCGCTTCTTTTGACTATCAGCTATGTAGTGTAAGAGATTACTTCGATAGCTTGCTGCTGGATAAAAAAGCATATCAATCAGATAAGACGGTCCGTGAGATAATCTCGGATAGAAAACTTTATAAGGAACCAGTCTTGTGATATCTCTTAATGATAAAGTCATCATCGCATTCTCCGACACCCATGGCAACCATCGCCGCCTGCAGGTGCCGGAGGATGCGGATATTGTCATCTGTGCCGGTGAAGACCTCCCCGACGATATCGACATACTGGTTACACACTGGCCACCTTACGGCATCCTGGACAATGACCTGGGGTCTCTGAATATTCTGAACTTCGTCCTGAAGGCCCAGCCCTGGTGGCATCTCTTCGGCCATATCCACGAAACTGAAGGGCAGCAGTTCCAGCTGGGCAGAACAATCTGCCAAAATATTTCCGTTTTTAACGCAATTTCTTAGCTTCTGCCGAATTTCTGCCGAATGTCCGGTTAATTTTGCAGAAAAACTTTCGATATGGCAGAATTCATCAATCAAATCCCTGGTTACGAGAAGGGTCGTGTACAGCGTATCACCGCCACTGACGAAGTGAGCGAATCCTTCATCGTCGCCCAGATGGCGTCCGATCTGCGCAAGAAGTGGAACACATCTGTCCTCTGCATTTCCCTGGACGGTCACAAAGAAGCTATAGAGTCCTTGATCCCTCAGGAGAAGGCTGTCGGTACCGTCTATGTCCTGGACCAGAAGAATCCCGAGTTTAAAGTTGTTCTTCGCAAAGCCACCGGCATCATCAACCGCCGCTTCGTCCGAGCCCTCATCATCAGCGGTGCAGAGCGCCTCACCGCTAAATACTTCCAAGATCACCCGGAGAAAGGTAGAGAATGGATAGCCAGTCACCTTGAAGGACTGTCCAGAGGCATGGGCATCCCCGTCATCCTGGTGAGAGTCCACGAAGATCAATCAGAAGTATAATACTCCCGGATTTTAATACAGGTGCTTTATTTAAAAACAATAACTTCGCACCATAAAGCATTGTGGGCTGGAGCCTGCACAACTCACTCGATACGTCAAACTGTATAGATGCTCTCAAAAGTGCCATTACAAGGCACGGAGCTCCGGAGATAATCAACTCTATTCCAGGCCATGGTCGGCCACTAATTTAGCTCATCATTTTAATAACATCTTCCGGCAACATCGCATTCCCGGCATCATCTTTCGGAGCATTCTTAAGAAACAGCATAGGAACAATAGTGTAGCTCTTGGCAAACGGCAGCAAATTAGCTTTACGGAGAAGTTCGGCTGTCAATTGTTTCCCATTCTCCCCTGTTGTCCACTTGCATTCGCCAACAAGCAGATATTTTTTGTCAAGCGATTCGGCCATAACATCGAACTCGACCTGTTCCGGCTTCTTATCCTCATTGAGAATAGAACCCCACCAACGTTTTGCCTTACCGTAAACAATTCCATTGACCATATTTCCCGTTACAGCATCCCTGCATAGTTTTTCCCAATGAATACTCACATACTCCGAGAAATGGGCTGTCAGTGCCTGTTCCAATGGTAAGCGACGGCCAAGCTCGATAAACGAGCGATTAGGAACGACAAACTGATAGTAGAATGCCATAAAAGGGTCTGCAATCTTATATAGGCTCTTTTTTGCATTCTTTTCGTCAATTCCGAAAGGAACATCTTTCTCTAAAAATCCGAGGTCTATAAGTTTCTTCAATGGACGCGACAGATTGGTTGCCGGCTCATCGCATCGTGCGGCAATTTCGGAAAGCCGGTTTGCGCCAGTCCCAATATAAGACATGATCGTTGAAGTCTTGACAATATCCTTTACATCATCCTGAAATAGTTTTATCGGCTCTTCATAAAGAGTTCCATTTACCGAAAGGATATTGCGCCACAGGGCATCATCAAGCGAACTTCTGTTTTCCCTCAGTTCCCAATAATGCGGCACACCGCCCCATACGGCATACTCTTCAATGGCATTCATCGCATTAAGATGCAAAGCCTTTTGAATATACGGCAAGTGTATCGGCGTAAGTCTCATAATCTCATCAGCACGCCCATATAGAGGAGCGGTAGAATCAAGGAACAACCCATACATCATATTTTGTGATGAACCGCAAAGCACAAGGTTATACTTCAACAGCTTCTCATCAACAAGTTTCTGCAATACAGACGGCAACTCTGGCGATTGCTCTACAAGATACGGAAATTCATCCAAGCATAAAGTAAAACGTTTGTCTGTCCGATAATTGACCGCACGAAATATAGATTCCCAATCCGGATATGTCAGCTTGTCGAAATCCGGGAAGATTTGTGCTATTACTTTTGCAAGCAATACTCTCTGATGTTGCTCTTCAGAACGGTCTGCAAGGAAGTAAACATCATTTTCTGACAACACCCTTTTAATAAGCGTTGACTTACCCAGCCGTCTGCGACCGCACATCACGACTAACGAGGACTTCTCTCTTGCAAGTGCGTCCTTTAATCGTGCAGTTTCATCTATTCTGTCAACGAATTTCATATACCCTATTTATTATGTAATACAAACATAATGTTTTTGCTGCATAATACAAAATTATGAACAATGTTTTTTATTCCAACAGAACAAATCGCCACTTTTGTATAGCCGATATGAATCGAGAAGTACAATTCCTCCTGTAGAATATGCCGGCAGACAGCGGCAAAGTGCAGGCCGTCATAAAAGATGAAGCGGGAGGAACATGGCGCAGAAAGCCAACGACAGCCATCGTTGATAATCAAGAACATACGGAAGCAGCCTGTCCGAAGATCCGAGCAGGCGGGCGGATCGGGTGCTGAAAGCCCCGACTAGTATGGTGATGATCAAGGCCAATGTCACCCCAACACGACATCCAGAACCATCATCAGGACGAAACCGACGGCGAAACCGATGGTTCCGATGTTGGAGTGCTGTCCTTCGGAAGCCTCGGGAATAAGTTCTTCCACAACCACATAGATCATCGCGCCGGCGGCGAATGCAAGGAAATACGGCAGGATCGGAGTCATCAATGAGGCGAGCAGGATGACCAGCAAGGCACCGACCGGTTCCACGATTCCGCTCAGGCCGCCGATGAGGAAGGATCTCATGCGTGAGTTCCCGGCGGCGCGCATCGGCATCGAGATGATGGCACCCTCCGGTACGTTCTGGACCGCTATTCCGATCGCGGTCGCCATCGCTGCTGCCGGAGCGATCGCCATCCCGTCGCTCATCGCTCCCGCGACCAGCACTCCAACCGCCATTCCTTCAGGAATATTATGTATTGTCACCGCCAAGGCCAGCATGGCTGTCTTCGAGATCTTCGACTTCGGGCCTTCCGGCTTGTCCTCACCGATGTGAAGATGCGGGGTGAGATAATCAATGGCAAGCAGGAAGAATATTCCGGCCAGAAAACCGACTGAAGCCGGGAGGACGGATGTCCAGCCCTCAGAGACAGTCATCTCCATCGAAGGGATCAGCAAGGACCAGACTGAGGCCGCCACCATCACTCCCGACGCGAACCCAAGCAAAGCCTTCTGCAAAAGCGCCGGCATCTCTCTTTTCATAAAGAAAACGAAAGCCGACCCGACCACCGTTCCCGCGAATGGTATCAGCAAAGTCACCAACATCGCCTTGTCCATATTCATAGAATCAATTTTGTACGAATGTAGTGATATTTCCGGAATTTCATCCGGTAAAAGAGGCTTTCACCGGAGAAAACAATGTTTTCAGTCAGTTTGTCCGGCGATAAGGCTTTTCACCGGAGAAAATATTACTCTCTACCGTAATCTCCGGCAATAGAACGTTTCCCCGGGCATAAGATTCGACCATGCTGAGGCTTACTTTTCCGGTGTATGACCTTCCGCGCGGCTTTCATATTCATCAAGGGCGGCGGACATGAGTTCACGGCCTTTGGCGGCTATTTCCTCGCCTTTTGCGTAGTCAGGGATAGGACCGTAGGCATCAAAGTTCATGCTCACAAGCACATCCGGCTTGTAGAGTTGGACGGAGAGCATCGAAATGGTGCGGTTCATCAGGGAGAAGGTTCGGGTGAGGATCGAGTAATAGTTGTCCCCCAGAGGGACTTTCTGCTCCTGCGCCTCACGCTCTATCCTTTTGGTCTTCCGGCCGATCACACGCATTTCTTTGTAAGCCTTATGAGCCTCGTCGCCGAGCATTTTCACCCGGTCGATGATTGGCACGCCTTTCTTTGAGGCAAGGTCGCCAATTGTGTCTATGGCATCAGACATCAGTTCGGTGTCCTCTTCATGGGCCTCTTCCAGTTTCTTGAGATAGTCGGCGATCTTTTTTGAGTCAACCTGGTTCACGTCAAAGGCGACCAGGATGTCGTGGCCGTTGCGGACTGCCTGGCTCAACGGCATTGTGTTGACGATTCCGCCGTCAATCAGGGTATGTCGTCCGTACTTCACAGGACGGAACAATGAAGGGATCGAGATCGAGGCCCTTATCGCATCAAAGAGTTTTCCTTCTTTGAATACGACTTCCTCACCGGTGTAGAGGTCGGTCGCCACGGCACGGTAAGGGATGCGAAGATCCTCAATGTTCACATCCGGGACAACCTCCTTGATGGCTGAAATGACCTTGTCTCCTTTGACAAGATAACTTTTGCTGATCGAAACGTCAAGCAGCGAGAGGAGTTTGGAGTTGTCAAGGCCGAACAGCCATTTCTTGAACTCTTCCAAGCCTCCGGCGGCATAGACTCCCCCGACGAGCGAGCCGATGGAACAACCTGTCACAGAGGTGATATTGTAGCCCCTTCTTTCAAGTTCATCTATAGCACCAATATAGGCGAAACCTCTCGGCCCGCCGCTTGAAAGCACCAATGCAACATCCTTTGTCATAAAACGAACAGTTTAATCTGCATAAAGATAGGAATATTCTGCCATACAAGCAAACCCGGCTTTATGAATATGTCAGTGAATATAACCGCAGATGGAAGAGGAATCTTCATCTCACAAAACATTTCAACAAATATGTAAATTGTTTTATATCATGCAGTAAGGTACAACAATCCGGATTCTTTTCTAAATTTGCGCCCAGTTAGAAGGAATATTAATATGGTAATGACAGATCAGATCAAGGAGCCTGAGATGTCCTTGAAAACGTGGATGGCCTTGGTGGGGCTGACGCTGTCGGTGTTCATATTCAACACTTCGGAGTTCATTCCGATAGCGCTGCTGACGGACATCGGCAATGATTTCGGGTTGACAGAAGCGAAAGCCGGAATGCTGATTTCAGTCTATGCTTGGGTAGTGATGGCTTTGTCGCTTCCTTTGATGTTGATGACCTCCAGAATGGAGATGCGCAAACTGCTGCTCGGGGTCATGGCGGTCTTCACCTCATTTCAGGTGATGTCTTTTCTTTCAGTGTCGTTTGGTATGCTGATGTTTTCCAGAATCGGCGTTGCCTGCGCCCATTCAATCTTTTGGTCAATTGTGTCAATCATAGCGGTACGGATTGTCCCGGAGAGCCATAAATCCATAGCCTTGAGCATGATTGTCACCGGTTCGTCAATCGCTATGATTCTCGGCCTGCCACTCGGACGCGTCATCGGGCTCAGCGTGGGCTGGAGAATTACGTTCCTGAGCATAGGTGCGGTCGCGCTGGTTGTGTTCCTCTATCTGTTCACATTGCTCCCGAAGGTGCAAAGCGGAGGCGGAATGACCGCACATGACCTGCCGGCAATGCTGAAGAACAAGGTTCTCATCGGAATATTCATCACCACCGCTGCCTTTGCCACCGGTTATTATACAGCGTACAGCTACATTGAGCCGTTCCTTCAGCAGGTCGGAAAGATGACAGAGAACCAGATCACGCTGACTTTGATGCTCTTCGGTGGAGCCGGGATCATCGGAAGTATGTTGTTTTCAAAGTATTTCCCTAAATATAGGTTCAAATTCATCAATGTCACGCTGCTTGGATTGATCGGTGGAGTCGTGCTCCTGCTACCTTCCGCATTCAGTGTTCCAGTCACAATCGCTGTCTGCACAATAATAGGAATGTCGGCGACAGCGTTCAATGTGGCGATGCAGTCGGAGATCATCACGGACACGCCCGCTGCCCAGACCTCGGTTGCGATGTCAATTTTTTCGGGAATATTCAATTTCGGCATCGGGACGGGAGCCTTGATCGGAGGTTTGGTCTGCTCACATCTGTCTATTTCGTTCATCGGAATCGTAGGCGGGCTAATAGTGCTGATGGCGTTGGCTTATTGGACGTTCATTGTGGTCAGAAGGTCATTTCGACAAGCTCGGTGACCGCAAAGGTACGGTCGCTGAGCCTGTCGAAGCGACCGTGGTTATTGATCCGTTTCTCTATTTCATTCGATTAACCATTAGCATTTTTTATAAAATCCAAAGTGTTATCAATATATATTTTAGGACTACCAGAGACTGTCCTGCTAAAAAGTTTAAGATGCTTTTCCAATGTTGAAGAATAGTCCCCCTCTGATAAGACCTTGGTCAGCTTGTGATATAATATACAGTAGTGAGTACTTCTTCCTGATTTAAGATGAATTTGATATTCTGATACTGGAATCTTTTGTTCACGCTTTCCTCTAATTGGTGGAATGTCTTTGTACTGTTGAATAAGTTCTTCAACTGAATGATGAAAGACTACCCCATAGAATTTGAGTTCTTCTTCAAGAAGATATGCATCTATAATGGAACGGCCAAAATATATCCCTGAGCCACTATCAAATGTTAGTGGACCTTTTGCAATCGCACCTTTAAGAGCAAAACCTGTTTCTAGGGCATTTTGCATGAGCACAACACCCGCTTTTACAATTTTATTTAGTGCTGATTTTGAGTCATCAAGAGAAGCAATGATGATTGAATCTGAAAATTGAACCATTCGCAATAGTTCTCCATTTTTATCTTGAAGCAATGGCTTTAGACGATCATTTTTCTCTTTGAACTCAATCATTTTTTCAAGGAGTTCTTTATGCCCCATTCGCATTACTCTGTCTTTAAAGCCCATAATATCCATAAAAAGGACTATATGATCGCTATTCTCATTCCATTCGTGCGTTTCTTTTGCCATTGTTTATATAAATTTCTCTGCCCTTGTTGTTAATCTAAGTACAATCATTGATTGTTATTTTGTGAGCAAAGATAGTGAAGCCAATCTGCATATCGAATATAATTCACTATATTTGCACAATAAAATTGCATTTAAGAATGAAACTGAATAGAATAAAGACTGTTTTATCCGAAAAAGGTATTTCTCAAACGTGGTTAGCTAAACAGCTAGATAAGAGTTTCAGTATGGTCAATGCCTATGCCTGTAATCGGATTCAGCCTAATTTGGAGACCTTGCAACAGATTGCGGAGATATTACAAGTTGATTTAAAAGATTTGATAACCGATAAAAAAGAAAGGTTACAATAGTGAGTTGCTTTAGATTCGTTTAGAATCTATTGTTGATATGCGACCAAACTTCCGATAATATACAATATCAAGAACATGACTCCTGAAGAAAAAGCAAGAATAAAAATTGATCAGTGGTTTGCTGATGCTGGTTGGGAAGTTATCAATAGGGATGATTATGAGCCAACTTGTACAGCTGTCGCTATAAGGGAAGGGCTACTAAAAGATAATCTCGAAGCAGATTATTTTCTTTTCATAAACGGAAAGGCTGTTGGTGTACTTGAAGCCAAACGTGAAGAAACAGATGCTTTTTCTTCTATAGTATGCGAACAGGCAGCCTTATATGCTAGAAGCGTACCTAATATATATCAGACATATCAAAAGCCGCTGCCATTTATATTCACATCCAACGGAAAGGAATTATACTTTTGTGATTTTCGCGAACAAGACCATTATTTCAAACAAATAATGACTATCCCGACACCTCACGAATTGGTTAAAAAGTTAGGGATAAATGATTATTTTGCCGGACTTCCTACTTTGCGTAAGAAAGGCTTGCGTGATTGCCAATACGAAGCTATAACAGAGTTGGAAAAGAGTTTCCGTTCGGGACAAAAACGAGCATTGATGGTACTTGCCACCGGTGCAGGAAAGACTTATACAGCTTGTCTTGCAGCCTACCGAATGCTGTCATACACTCCTATGCGTAGGGTCTTATTCCTTGTTGACAGAAATAATCTAGGCAAACAAGCAGAAGGAGAGTTTGGTACTTTCCGTTTGACTGAAAACGGAGAGGCTTTCAATACTATCTTTACGGTCAATCGTCTTCGGTCATCTTCTATTCCTTCTGATAGCAATGTCGTTATTTCTACAATACAACGCCTATTCTCATTCTTGAAAGGAGAAACTATTGAGGATAATGATGACGATGATGAAAACGAACCTGCAGAGGAAGTGATCTTGCCACCAAATCTCGATTTACCGCACGATTACTTTGATATGATTATCATAGATGAGTGCCACCGCTCTATTTATAAAAATTGGCGTAAGGTACTGGAATATTTCGACACTGCAAGATTGGTTGGTTTGACAGCAACGCCTATTCCAGAAACAATGGCATTTTTCAACAACAACCGCATTGTCAACTATACATTGGAGAAGAGTATCGTTGACGGTGTGAATGTGGATTGTCGGGTGTATAGAATAAAAACACAGGTCACGGAAACAGGCGGAGCTATATTGGCGGGCGAGAAATTTAAAGAAGAAACAAGATATACGGGTGAGGTCAAAACTGTAAGCAGTAAGGAAACCAAAACCTATACAAATAAGGAACTTAATCGGAGTATTATCAATCCGGCACAGATAAAACTTATTCTTTCGACTTATCGGGATGTGGTTTACACAGAACTCTTCAATGACCCACAGCGTGAGCCGAATATGGATTATCTTCCTAAAACCTTGATATTCGCTCTCAATGAAGCCCATGCCACAAATATCGTACAAATAGCTAAAGAAGTGTTTGGGCGGACTGATGACAGATTTGTTCAGAAAATCACTTATTCGGCAGGTGACAGCAACGAACTGATACGCCAATTTCGCAATGACAAGGATTTCCGTATAGCTGTGACTTGCACACTGGTTGCTACAGGAACGGATGTAAAGCCGTTGGAAGTGGTAATGTTCATGCGTGATGTGGAATCATTGCCGTTGTATATTCAGATGAAGGGACGCGGAGTGCGTACAATAGGCGATGAACAATTACGCAATGTCACTCCGAATGCATTCAGTAAGGATTGTTTTTATTTGGTTGATGCAGTAGGCGTAACGGAACATGAAAAGACAATTCCGACAGCAAGCGATGAACCGACCACAAAAACTATCACTCTGAAAGAATTGTTAGAGCGTATCAGTCACGGCTATATTCCTGATGAATATCTCAAACGACTTGCTGCTACGCTTGCCAGAATCTATAATAAAGCGGATGATTCGCAGCGGAAAGAGTTTACCCGTTTATCTCGTGATGATATGAAGGAACTTTCTGCCAGGATATACGATGCGCTTGAAAAAGGCACTCTGCCACCGTTTGTCAGCACAGAAAAGCCAAATTTAGAACGCAAAGGCTTAGTGTCTCCCCTTGCCAATCATGCTGATGCACGGAGATATTTGCTTATTCTTGCGGCAGGTTTTGTCAATACGCTAATGCCCGGAGAAGATACGCTTATCTCAAAAGGCTTCTCCATTGAGGAGGCTAAAAACACGACGGAGGCATTTGAGGAATTTTGTAGAGAGAATGCAGATGAAATAGAGGCTCTTCGCATTATCTATAACAATGAAGGCGAGCCGATAACCTATTCAAAGCTGAAAGATTTGGAGCATAAACTCAAAATGGCAAACAACCATTTTGCTCCAAAACAAATTTGGAATTCGTATGCAGTTCTTTCTCCAGGCAAGGTAAAGCGTTCTACAACAAAAGAAGAAAGTGATGCTTTGACAAACATCATACAACTGGTACGTTTTGCTTTCCGCCAAATTGAGAGATTGGACAGCGTAGTTACTACATCCAAGCAATATTTCAATCTATGGTTAGGACAAAATCAGCGTGAAATAACCGACAAGCAGCGTGAAGTAATCAGTCGTATTGTAGATTACATCGCTTCTAACGGAGCTTGTACGGTCAGGGATATTCGTGAAGATGATGCGACCCATGCAGCCCAAATGATACGGGCATTTGGAAATATGCAGAAAGCAGATGAAGCACTTTATTCACTTTACACATTTGTAGTATTAAGAAAAGCAGCATAAATTATGGCAGCAAATAACACAACAGAGCAATCACTCACTAAGAAGGTTTGGAATCTGGCAACCACTCTTGCCGGACAAGGTATAGGGTTCACCGATTATATCACCCAACTAACTTATCTTCTCTTTTTGAAGATGGATGCCGAGAATGTAGAAATATTTGGAGAAGAATCTGCAATTCCGGTTGGTTACCAGTGGGCGGATTTGATTTCCCTTGATGGATTAGATCTGGTTAAGCAATACGAAGAAACACTTAAACAGCTTAGCGAACAGGACAATTTAATAGGAACTATTTATACCAAAGCACAAAACAAGATAGACAAGCCAGTTTATCTAAAAAAGGTCATCACTATGATAAATGAAGAGCAATGGCTCATCATGGATGGTGATGTGAAAGGTGCTATCTACGAGAGTATTCTTGAAAAGAACGGACAAGACAAGAAAAGCGGTGCCGGACAGTATTTTACACCTCGTCCACTTATTCAGGCAATGGTAGATTGTATTAATCCGCAAATTGGAGAAACCGTTTGCGACCCTGCTTGTGGTACTGGTGGATTTTTGCTTACAGCTTACGACTACATGAAAGGTCAGTCTGCAAGTAAAGAAAAGCGTGATTTCTTGCGTGACAAAGCCTTGCATGGTGTAGATAATACTCCTTTGGTGGTAACACTCGCTTCCATGAATCTCTATTTGCATGGCATCGGTACAGACCGTAGTCCTATTGTGTGTGAGGACTCTTTGGAAAAAGAACCGTCAACCCTTGTTGATGTGATACTCGCTAATCCTCCTTTTGGAACTCGCCCGGCCGGTTCTGTGGACATCAACCGTCCGGATTTCTATGTGGAGACCAAGAACAACCAGTTGAATTTCCTTCAGCACATGATGCTTATGCTCAAAACAGGTGGTCGTGCAGCTGTGGTACTTCCTGACAATGTCCTCTTTGAGGCCGGAGCAGGCGAAACAATCCGTAAACGCCTGTTGCAAGATTTCAATCTGCATACTATCTTGCGTTTGCCTACAGGTATCTTCTATGCTCAAGGCGTAAAAGCAAATGTGCTGTTTCTCAGCAAAGGACAACCGACCAAAGAAATATGGTTTTATGATTATCGTACCGATGTAAAGCACACCTTGGCAACAAATAAATTGGAACGCCATCACTTGGATGATTTTGTTTCCTGCTACAACAATCGGGTAGAAACCTACGATGCAGAGAATAATCCGCAAGGGCGTTGGCGCAAATACTCTGTAAATGAGATCATTGCCAGAGACAAGACAAGTCTCGACATCACATGGATAAAACAAGGTGGTGAGGCGGACGAACGTTCATTGGCTGAACTGATGGCAGACATAAAAAATAAAAGCCAAACGATAAGTACGGCTGTAGCAGAACTTGAAAAATTGCTCGCTAACATAAATGAAGATTGAGTGCATGGAAAACAACAAGATAATCATATCAATGGAACAACAGTTTGGAGAAGTTATAGACATCATTCTCCAACATAAAAGCCGTGCTTTAAGAGCCGTAAATAATGAACTGTTGTTCACAGCTTGGCATGTGGGCAGCTATGTATCTGCCAAACTGAAAAGCGAGGAATGGGGAAGCAAGGTTGTAACGCAGTTATCCGAATATATCCGTTCCCGGCGTCCAGACATTAAGGGCTATAGTCGGAGAAGCATTTACAATATGGTGATGTTTTATGATGAATATTCATCGGAATCATTCAGCGCAACTGTAGAAAAGTATCTGAACTCTGAATTTGTGCAGCCAAAAACCGCACAAATAGAAGCAAGTCTGCCTAAACAAGGGGAGGCTGTAATTGTGCAACCAAGAACTGCACAATTTGTTCCGACTGCATCTGAACAAATGCCTAAAATCCTGGAGTTGACCACATTGACCAATCATATGGAAATTCTTTGCCGATGCAAAAATAATGAAGAGCGGATGTTTTATATACTCTATGCCAATAAAGAACATTTAGTGAAGCGAGAACTTCAGCGTTGCATCTCCAATCAGACATATACGGCTTTATTGGGCAGCAAGAATAATATGTCGAAAGGATTGCTCAATACGTATCCGAATGCCCCGATAATGTTCAAGGATACGTTGTTTGTTGATTTTCTGAATCTTCCGAAGAAGCATAGCGAATCAAAATTGAAAAACAGCTTGGTAGAACACATGAAGCAATTTATTCTTGAACTTGGCAAGGATTTCATATTCATGGATCAAGAATACCGTCTCAATATCGGTGCATCTACATTCAAGGCTGATTTACTGTTCTTCCATCGTGGCTTACAAGCATTGGTTGCGGTAGAACTGAAAAAGACAAAATTCCATCCGCGCGACCTCGGTCAGTTGGAGTTTTACCTGGAAGCACTCGATAGGGATGTGAAACGCTCTAACGAAAACCCTTCTATCGGCATTATTCTCTGCCCAGAAGCAGACCGGGTTGTTGTGGAATATGCTATGAGCCGAAGTATGAGCCCCACAATGATAGCAGAATACAAACGTATCCTCATTCCACAGGAACGTATGCAACAGCAACTGAATGAGTTTTGCAATCTGTTCTTAAACAAAGAATAGCCTATATGGATACAAAGAAATTACGTCAAAAGATACTCGATCTTGCGATACATGGAAAACTTGTACCGCAAGACCCGAACGATGAACCTGCATCAGTTCTCCTCGAACGAATCAAGGCAGAAAAAGAAGACCTGATAAAAGAGGGAAAAATCAAAAGGAATAAGAAGTCTGCAAAGACTTCCGATACGCCCCATTATGAGAACGTGCCGTTTGAGGTGCCGGAAGGATGGTGCATTACAGATATTGGCGAATTACTTATTAATCGGGATGGAGAAAGAAAGCCTGTTTCTTTGGCTATTCGTAGTAAACAAAAAAACAAGGTTTATGATTACTATGGAGCTGCCGGAGTAATTGATAAAGTAGATAACTATCTATTTGATGAGTGTCTTTTGCTTATAGGGGAAGATGGAGCAAACCTACTTTCACGGAATAAGAATAATGCGTTTTTAGCTGATGGGAAATATTGGGTAAACAATCACGCCCATGTTTTAGATACGATTGATAAATTTATATTGAGTTATGTTGCAATCGTAATTAACTCTATGAAGTTAGACGATTATATTACTGGTTCAGCTCAACCGAAATTATCTCAAGATAATCTGAATAAAATTCCGATATTCTTGCCTCCATTAAATGAACAGAAACGTATTATGACTGAACTTGAGCGTTGGTTTGCTTTGATTGACCAAATAGATCAAGGCAAAGTCGACCTGCAGGAAACTATTAAGCAAACCAAGAGCAAAATCCTTGACCTTGCCATTCACGGTAAACTTGTGCCGCAAGACCCTAACGACGAACCAGCCATTGAACTCTTGACACGCATAAATCCCGATTTTACACCTTGTGATAACGGGCATTATCCGCAGTTGCCACATAGTTGGTCATTTGCACCTATGCAAACATTATGTTCTTTAGTTGATGGAGAAAAGCGAAATGGTATGGAACGAATAAATCTAGATGTCAAATATTTGCGTGGTGAGAGTGAAGCCAAAACTTTGACATTTGGGAAATATGTTGCTGCGAATTCATTTTTGATTTTAGTAGATGGCGAAAACTCTGGTGAAGTATTCAGGACTCCTATTGATGGTTATCAAGGTAGTACATTCAAACAATTGTCTATCAACGACAATATGAATACGGATTATGTTTTACAAGTTATTAACCTACATCGTAAGATTTTACGAGAGAACAAGGTTGGTTCTGCCATTCCTCACTTGAATAAGAAACTATTCAAAGCGATTGAAGTGCCAATACCTCCTTATGGTGAGCAGAAAAGGATTGTGGAGGCAGTAAATCTTGCTTTTAAACGACTGGATGTAATAATGGAGAGCCTATAAACTCTCCATTATTGTATCTAACTTGGCAAATGCTGTATGAATAGTATCTACAATTCGCTTTTGTTCTGCCTTTGGAGGGATTGGGATAGTCAGTTTAGAATATTCCGAAATCCAATATCGTTTATGGGTATCGCCAATTAAACGTGTTGTGTTCATAAACATTGCAACATATTCTATTTCAATACCTTTTCTTACCTGCAAAATCTTCATGGCGGATGATTTTACTTTAAAAGGGAAATCTACAAATTTTGAATCTGTAGTAAAGTCGTCAAAAATAATACAAGGCAATTTTGAGTATATCCCTTTCTCTTCATTAGTATAACCTATGATGAAGGATTTCCCTGCTGTTAAAACTGGTATTGGATAGCTATCATTATAACTTGTTGAATTAACAATATATGCCGTAGGTTGCTCGTGATCTACAATGTCTTCTAACCTACATACGCCCCATCCATCTGGCAAGTTCTCATAATGCCCGATACGTTCCATTATATTATTACCATATTCATTCTAATTCAATGTAATATGGTAACAAAATTCAAAAATCATTTGGCAAAGACTAATCTTGCCAAGAACACCGTCACTTCGTATGTGTGGACGGTGCAGTATTTCCTCAATCACTATGGGGACGTGAACAAAAAGAACCTGTTAGCCTACAAAGGGTATTTGGTTGAAAACTTCAAACCACAGACAGTAAATCTTCGATTGCAGGGTATCAACAAATACCTTGAATTTACGAAACAAGAGAAACTGAAGGTAAAGTTCGTCAAAGTACAGCAGAAAAACTTTTTGGAGAACGTAATCAGTGATGCAGACTACAAGTTTCTCAAAACGCGCTTGAAAGCTGACGGTTATGATGAGTGGTATTTTATCGTATGGTTCATGGCGGCTACCGGTGCTCGTGTCAGCGAATTGCTCCATATCAAAGCAGAGCATGTACAAATCGGACATCTTGACCTTTATAGCAAAGGAGGGAAAATACGCCGTCTGTATATTCCGAAAAACTTACGCATTGAAGCCATGAAATGGCTGAAAGATAAAGGGGTTGCTTCCGGATATATATTTCTGAACAGATTCGGAGACCGAATTACGACCCGTGGCATAGCCCAGCAATTGAAACACTTTGCGGAAAAATACGGAATGAATAAGGAGGTCGTTTATCCTCATTCATTCCGTCATCGTTTTGCCAAGAATTTCCTTGACCGCTTTAACGACCTTGCTCTACTTGCCGACCTTATGGGACATGAAAGCATAGAAACTACTCGTATCTATCTTCGTCGCACTGCCAGCGAACAGCAGAAGATTGTGGATAAAGTGGTTAACTGGTAACGTCGCATCAGCCTTTAGAAGTGTATTTGTTTACACTTCTAAGGCATTTTGAATGTTATCAAGAACTGAGAAAAGTTCTTCTATCTTTTGCACAATGCGTTGTTGCTCGGCCAGAGGTGGTAAAGGAACAATATATGATTTTAATTTTTCAAGTGTTATTGTATCAACAGTAGTCCCTTTTGAATACTCTTTTATTTGTTCTTCAATAAACGAAGATGAAAATAACATAGAAAAATACATTGAACTTAGTTTATGGTGATTCTTTAAACAAAGAACACTTGCATCTTTATAATAAAACTTATCGGATTCTTTAACAATATAACATTTTCCAATTGTACCAACAGCAGACAACATAATATCTCCAGATGCAGGAACACCATACCTATTTTTTAGCTTATCATAATGTTTGTCTTCAATAAAAAGTTCATTATTCACTTTGTTGTATTCACTCAATTTCACAATCTCTCTTGCTCGGTAAAATGGAACACCTTTAGTTCTCCATTCTGATTTCAATACTCTTTTGGCAGATACTGCATCAAATAAGTCACCTAATTTTGCTAAAATCCAACCTTGCGGAATCTTCCCATACTGCCCGTTATCACAAGGTGTATAGTCGAGATTTATGCGCTTGAGCAGTTCGATGGCAGGCTCATCATTCGGGTCCTGGGGTACGAGTTTTCCGTGAATGGCGAGGTTAAGGATTTTACTCTTGGTTTGTTTGATTGTAGCCTGCAAATCAGATTTCCCATTTTCAATGATGTCAATCAAAGAAAACCACTTTTCAATTTCATCTACGATGCGGTGTTGTTCGGCAAGTGGTGGAAGCGGAAATGATAAATCAGACAATACTCCGATATATAATTCCTTTTGATTGGTACTTCCAGCAAGATTATCTTCCAAGTACTGCTGTATAAGTTGAGATGAGATATAAGCAAAAACAAACTCAGATTTAACCTCACTTGTTGTTCTTATAACTGAAACATGAGAATCAGGAACAACAAAGGGATAATTCTTCAAACAACCTTCGTGAAAAAGTCGTGTTCGTCCAACCGTCCCAGTCCCTGTTGAATTGACAAGTACATCTCCTGTTTTTAGCTTGTATTCCTCGCTCCATTTACAAATTGTAGATGGGTCTAAGAAACGTGCTTGTTCTAAAGATATTCCACCTTCTTTCAGATTACATTTTTGAGCAAATACAGGATAGGTTTTATCCGTATCTGAATACTTTGGGGATTTACCTCTCGACAAGAACAAACATATTTCTTCTAGTGTTGTCCACACCCATCCCTCCGGCACCTCAAACGGCACGTTCTCATAATGGGGCGTATGTGTAGTTAAATTATAGTGTGCTGTAACCTTTTGCTACAACACACCAAAAGGAATAATTATCTTCTCCTATATCCGCTTTCCAGTTAATATCCAAATAAAATTGGACTTGATAATTTTGGTTTAACCTTTATATTTTTAATAATCAATATTTTATGTAGTCGGCAAGTAGCCTTGCCGTTTGCGTGCAAGCGATATCGTCCTGACGGCCATCAAAGATGGTCGCGACTCAGAGGCTCGATGAATATCCTTCGGTAAACAGACTTTCCATAGCGGACATCCGGCTTGCGGTGCCGCAAGTATCTGCATTAGTTTACAAAGGTGGGAAGTACAAACTTTTTATGAGCGGACTCCAAAGCCGCAATGATATAGCAGTATTCTTCCCTTGAAAAGTCTGTTCACCGGACAGGATTTATTCCTATGCAACCACGCATTTGACATACGGCTGGTTGCGTTTCATCACGAAGTAGATGCGGTTGACAAGCTTCCTGGCGATCTTTATGATCGCCTTGCCCGGCGCCATCCTCTTGCAGTAGTTGCCATACGCCATGGACAAGGCGGGGTCTTGCCTTACCGCCACCCATGAGGCTTCGACAAGGACGGACCTGAGCCTCCGCTCCTGCGGACGGTTATGTCGCCGACGCCCTCGCGCTCACCGCTTGAGTGGCACATCGGTATCATCCCGATGAAGGCCGCGAGCTGGTCCGCGCTCTTGAAGCGTCTTATGTCGTCAATCTCGGAGAGGAGGGACATGCCTGTCAGCTGGCCGATGCCCGGCACTGTCATCAGGTTCTCAAGGGGCTTCTCGAACCGCTCCGTCCTGGACAATGCCCTGACCGCGCGCAACATCTCCAGCCTCTGGCCTCTCAGCGCCTCGTACTGCCTGACGAGGAAGTCGAGAGTCTGCCGTCCGTAGGCGGTGCCCGTCTCCGCTCCCTTCAGCCAGACGACAAAGCGCCTGTTCCAGCAGCGGCCCGGACCAGAGAACTCCTCCGGTATCTCTATCCCGAGATACCGCAGATGGGACTTGATGCGGTTCTTCAGCCGCGTCTGGTCCTTCGTGATCGAGTCTCTCAATCTTATCAAAGAACGTGTCTCCAGCGACTCGCTTCCGGGGACGTATATCCCTTTCAGCTCTCCGGAGCGGAGACTCCTGGCGAGTTTGGCGCTGTCCACCGCGTCCGTCTTCCTCAGCTTCTCGCTGGTCGTCGTCGGGACATCCGCTGGGTTGACAACAATGTTGTGTATCCCCAGCCCGACGAGCCTGTAGTGTATCCAGAACCCGCAGAAACCAGCCTCGTACACGGAGTGATACTCCGCCTCCGGGTAGTTCCTCACCAGATGCGCATACAGCGCGTCCGGATCCGGACTCTGGCTGAACCTCTTCAGCTGCGTGGCCTCCGACATCAATGTCACCGACCAGCTCTTCAAATGCACATCGATTCCGATGTAAATGTTTTGTCCTTTGAAGGATAATGCTTTTCTTTGTGCTTCCATAAGCTACTGGTATCTTGGTTTTGTTTGTTTTCTTTTTTTTCAATTTAACCAAAATTCCGGTAGCTTTCTTCATAGACCCATGAAAAACTTCGCGGGGCTAGCCCCAGCGGTCGGGGCAGCGGGCCCCGATGAGCGTTCCTCATGAGCTTTGAAAAAGCTCACTCCAATTTTATTTGGATATCAAACATAGGTACTTTACAATAATCTTCCGTTTTTATTGTAATTTTGCGTCATGACAGAGACGGACAACACGACAGAAGTTCTGGAAGTCGCTTCGATAGCAGGGCACATCCTGCTGGAGAACGGGGCGGAGATTTCCCGTGTAGAGGACACTATGGAACGGATCGCATCGCATTACGGGGTGGATTCCGGACATTTTTTCGTGCTCAGCAACGGCATATTCACAACCGGCTCGCTCGGGAAGTACGCCAATGTCGAGTTCATTCCTATCCGTGGAATTCAGCTCTCGAAAGTAGTCGATGTCAACAAGTTAAGTTACGAGATAGCGGCTGGGAAACACACTCTGTCAGAGGCTCGGCAACGACTGGAAGCCATAAAGGACGCTCCCGCTAAACCGGCCTGGGAACAAATCGCCGGGTCAGCCTTTGGGGCAGCCGGTTTCTGCGCAGTGTTCGGCGGAGGGTTTATGGACTGCGCCGCTGACTTCGTGATAGGCGCGCTGCTCTACGTATTCTGTCTCTTCGTAAGCGGTTCATTATCAAAAATTGTTGGAGGCATCTGCAACGCCCTCGTGGCCACAATCCTCTGTCTCACATCCTACAGATTAGGCTTCGGCGACAGCCTCAGCAACATCATAATCGGAGCCGTGATGCCGCTCATCCCGGGAGTTCCGTTCGTGAACGGAGTCCGGGATCTGGCCAATTCCGACTACATAGCCGGGTTGACAAGGCTCACGGACGCGATGCTCGGATTCATCTGCATAGCTCTCGGCGTGAGTATCAGCTTCATAGCGGACGGATGGGTGTTCGGAGGAATGATCAAACTCAGCGGAATGACCGTCAATCCCGAGACCGCCGGAATCCTGTGGCAATGCCTTGCCGCCTTCATCGGCACATTCGCTTTCGCGATCCTGTTCGGAGCACCACGCAGACAGTATTTCACGGCGGGAGTGATCGGAGCCATCGGCTGGGTCATCTACCTGATGCTCACAAGGTTCTGCCACAGCGGACCGACAGTCGCCATCATCCTTGCCACTGCGATAGTCTGCATCCTTTCCCGCTTCACCGCCGTCAAGGACAAATGCCCGAGCACGGTCTATCTGCTATGCGGAATATTCCCGCTCGTCCCTGGAGCCGGAATATTCTGGTTCACTTACTACCTCGTCTCAAGCCAGTTCTACCTCTCCGCGTCCGCCGGATTCACCGCCGTCAAAGGCGCGATCGCGATAGTGCTTGGAATAATCTTCGCGATGGAACTGCCGCAACGACTTTTCTCCGGAAAAAGGAAAGGCTAATCCTCAAACTCGATATCGTGAGACGGCAAGGCCTTTTTCTTGCGGAAGACGACCCTCTCGCTCATAAAGAAGTTAAGTCCACCTGACACGCACAGCGCCAGCAGGTTACACCACACGACATTCCACCGGAACATCCTCTGGATCAGAAGCAGGAAAGCCATCTTGACCATAAACGCTCCGATGCAGGAAAGATTGTAGCCGCCAAGATGTCGGAAGAACGACCTTCTGCTCCGACATGACACCCTGTCTTTCCAGATAAAGAAATATGCCACAGCGAAATTGGTCACGGCCGCGCACTCGAACGAGATGGCCGGCGAGACGATGTACTGGCCGAAATACGTGCTGAAAACCCATTTGGAGAAGACCCAAAGCACAACCGTGTCCACAATCGTCCCCAAAAGGCTCGACGCGGAAAACTCTGCGAATCTCTTGACTAATTTAAGCCACGGTCTGGTCATCACTCTCAGTTTCGGACGGCAAACTTACGGAAAAAACGTGAATATTTGGATAAAAAGCCAATCTATTCAGTAAATTTGTCGTTCAGCAAGCGGTGATTGCCGCGAATGAGACATTTAAAAACGAACGAGCAATGTCAGAAGAAATGAACATAGTGCGTGACCTCGCCGTGATCCTTATCTCGGCGGGAGTGTTCACGATAATATCCAAGGCACTCAAACAACCGCTAATCATCGGCTACATCCTCGCCGGTTTCTTGATCGGCCCGAACATCAGCTTCTTTCCGGGAATATCCAGCGAGGCGACCGTCCACCAATGGTCGGAGATCGGCATAATATTCCTGATGTTCGGCCTCGGCTTGGAGTTCAGTTTCAAGAAGTTGCTGAAGGTCGGCGGAAGCGCCATCGTCACTGCGGCCGTGAAGTTCATCGGAGTGTTCCTGATCGGATTTGTCACGGCCCAGGCCCTGTCCTGGAGCTTTATGGAAAGCGTTTTCCTCGGCGGTTTGCTGTCGATGTCCTCCACGATGGTCGTGCTGAAATCCTACGATGACCTCGGCTTGAAGAACAAGCCGTACGCCGGAGTCGTGTTCGGAACCCTTGTGGTGGAAGACCTCATAGCGATCCTGTTGATGGTGCTGCTCTCGACAATGGCCGTCTCACAATCCTTCGCAGGCAAGGAGCTGATAATGAATATAGCGAAGCTCGTCTTCTTCCTGATTCTTTGGTTCCTCGTCGGAATCTACGTCATCCCTACCCTGCTGAAAAAGGCCAAGGAATATCTCAACGACGAGATTCTCCTGATTGTCAGTATCGGCCTCTGCTTCGGGATGGTCGCTCTGGCCACATCGGTCGGATTCTCATCCGCACTCGGTGCCTTCGTTATGGGGTCCATCCTTGCAGAAACTTCTGAAAGCGAACACATTGACCACATCGTAGAGCCTATCAAGAACCTTTTCGGAGCCATATTCTTTGTCTCTGTCGGAATGATGGTCGCCCCATCGGTGATCGCCGAGCACTGGGCGATGATCCTGCTGCTCTCCGTGATCGTAATAATCAGCCACATCATCTTCGCCGGAGCTGGCATCATCCTGACCGGCAACGGTTTGGACAACGCCGTCCACACAGGATTCAGCCTCGCACAACTGGGAGAGTTCGGATTCATCATCGCCGGAGTCGGCTGCACCCTCGGCGTGATGAGGGATTTCATCTATCCGGTGATCATAGCGGTCTCCGTCATAACAACGTTCACGACTCCGTTTATGATAAAGCTGGCGGATCCGTGCTATAATCTGTTAAACAAACGGTTACCGGCCAAATGGATCGACAGGCTCGCCCAGATGAACGACTCCGGCAAACAGACCGCCGCCGAGCACAACGAATGGAAAACGCTGCTGAACGCCTATTTCACACGCATCGTCCTCTATGGCGTGATCCTGATAGCGATCTACATAGGATCAAAGCTTTATCTCAGACCTGCTGTAGAGAAATTTTCCCCGGAGCTAAGCGTGACCATACATAAGGTTATCGAGGTCGGAATAACCCTTGCGGCGATGCTCCCGTTCCTTTTCGGTCTCGGAGTCCATTCCGGCTCCATCAGCAAATCCGCCCCTAAACTCCTGAAAGAGAAGGCGAGTAACATCTGGCCGTTGATGGGGCTGATCTTCGCGCGCTCATTCCTTGCCGTGGGAATCGTACTGGCTGTGTTGTCGTCATATTTCCACCTCGCAGGCTGGACGGTTCTGGCAATCTTCTTCGCCGGCATAATATTCATTCTCTTCGCCCGCCGGTCCATCCATAAATATTCAGCGTTGGAGATGCGTTTCCTTTCAAACTTCAATGAAAAGGAGGAGAATGAAAGGCGCAGCAAGCCGGTCGCTTCTTCCGTTAGCCAGAAACTCGCCGACTATGACGTTCACACAGAGACGCTTACCATCTCCCAGAATTCCACCTACGCCGGAAAGGCTCTCAAGGATATTCCTTTCAGGGCAGAAACGGGGGCGAACATCATCAAAATCACCAGAGGGTCAATGAATATGATCGTTCCGTCCGGTGATGTCTTGCTGTTCCCGGGCGACCAGATGCTCGCCGTCGGCACATCCGCCCAACTCGAATCCTTGAGGAATATGATGGCGTGCGCCGTCGCTCCGGAAATTCAGGACTCTGGAAATAGTTTCAAGATCGTGCCTGAGGCACTTACCGAGGAATCGTTCCTGACCGGAAAGACCCTACGCGGCACGAACCTCCGGAAATATCACTGTATGGTCATCAGCGTGCTCAGGGGTTCAGAATTCATCACCAACCCGGAACCCGATTTCAGGTTCCAGGCCGGAGACACTGTCTGGATCGCCGGCAATCTGGCCGAGCTGGAGACCGTCTAGAACTTCACGAATTCAGGATTGAGATACGGTTTCAAGTCAATCCAGAAGACCGTGACCTCGATGATGCCTTCAGCGTAGCTCGCGATCTCGTAAGGCTGGTAGTACCAAGTCACTCCCGCGCCTGACACACCGCAATGTCCATTAGGGACCAGGCCTTCAATGAACATCACACTTTCATTAATGTCTTCAACGCCCCTGTCCAACGCAAGCTTGGACTTGATCAATTCCGTTACCGGAGCGACATAGCCAGGCTTGAACAATTCGTTTTCCGTCACGATCTCGCCAGTCTTCAGGTTGATGATGTCCGGAATCAGATAATGCATTCCGTGGGCTCCGCCAAGGTAGTTCTCGCTGTACACCTGGTAGGTCTGGAGATCCATGAACCCTTCCGCGAACTTTCCCTGAACGGTGTAGTACCAGTTGCAGGTCATCGCCGCGCTATAGTTATAGTCATAGTCTAATCCATTCTCCTTGGCGTAGGCGACAGCATTGTCGTAGACACTTCCCGCCTCCCTCTGGTAGTTGGCCATCAACGTGTCCGACACGGCATCGGAAGCCTCCTCCACCGAAAAACCGTCATATTTCTCTCCGAAACAAGCCTTTACGATAGAGTTGTTGATCTTCTTCTTCAAAGCGTTACCGCCCTCGAAGCTCTTGTAGTACTCGACAGAATGAACTATCTGCACCGAAGCGGAGTCACTCTGCGCGAGCGTCTGCTCGTAAGTGTTGGCAAAAGTGGCGACCTCAGTCTCATTGTCAGAACAGGAAGCCAAGGTCAGGGTCAGGGCCATCGCGGCGACGGCGAATGGTAAAATTCTCTTATTCATCTCAAATAGTATTTGGTTTAAGACAAAGATAAATATTATTCTGTAATTTACTAAATTTGCAAAGTATTATGGAACGAACTATCAACAGACTGAAAATGAACGGCTGGCTGGCGTTGAGTCCGCTGGCTGTGTTTTTGGTGACTTATCTGGCGTCGTCGCTGGTGGCTCACGACTTTTATAAGGTGCCGATCGCGTCGGCGTTTCTGATCGCGTCGGTCTATGCGATGCTGATCACGAAAGGGGCTGTGGCGGAAAGGATAAACATATTCTCAAGCGGTGCTGGCAACAAGAATGTTCTGCTGATGATCTGGATATTCGTGATGGCGGGGGCGTTCGCGACCACGGCAAAGGCAATCGGGAGCGTGGAAGCGACTGTCAATCTGACGCTTACTGTTCTTCCGGGGAAATGGTTGCTGGCGGGACTGTTTCTGGCATCCTGCTTCATCTCGATGTCAATCGGCACGAGTGTGGGAACGGTGGTGGCACTGGTTCCAATCGCCTCAGGACTGGCTGAACAATCCGGACTGTCTTTGGCGATGCTGACCGGACTGATTGTGGGCGGAGCGTTTTTCGGGGACAATCTGTCTTTCATCTCAGACACGACAATCGCATCGACCACGTCACAAGGCTGCTCGATGTCCGACAAGTTCAAGGCGAACATCTGGATCTGCGGACCGGCGGCTCTGATAGTCACAGTCATCTACATCATCATCGGACTCAACCACGGAGCGACTCCAGAGATCGGAGAGATTGAATATGTCAAGCTCATTCCCTACCTGTCTGTCATTGTGTTGGCTCTGTGCGGACTGAATGTCCTGCTTGTACTCGGAATCGGCCTGCTGCTCAGCGCGGCGATCGGATTCGTGAACGGAATGACCTGGCTCGGATTTCTCGGCAGCGTCGGGGACGGAATCGCCGGGATGGGCGAACTGATCATCGTGACAATGCTCTCGGGCGGAATGCTGGAACTGATCCGGCACAATGGCGGTATCGATTTCATCATCAAAGGTTTGACTAAAGGCATCAAAGGCAAGCGAGGAGCTGAGTTCAGCATAGCCGGGCTTGTCGGGCTGTCGAATTTCTGCACGGCCAACAACACGATAGCGATTCTGACGACAGGTGACATCGCCCGCGACATCACCAAAAAATTCGGACTTGATCCGAGGAAATCAGCAAGCCTTCTGGACACGTTCTCCTGCGTCGTACAGGGCATAATCCCTTACGGAGCGCAACTACTGATGGCTTCCGGATTCGCCGGGATCTCCGCCGCGGCGATTATTCCTTGCCTCTACTACCCGTTCGTGCTGTGCATAGTGGCTTGTTTCTCAATCATATTCAGACTTCCTAAACGTTACTCATAATGGACAGGACCGCAAAGGTAACATTCGTGACACTGGTCGGATCAGTTGTCAACATCATTCTGACGGTTTTCAAGATCTTCGCCGGTGTTCTTGGACGCTCAACCGCGATGATAGCGGACGGAATCCATTCACTGTCAGACCTTATGAGCGACATCGTCGTGATTGTGTTCGTAAAGATTTCAGCCAAGGGCCGGGACAAGGACCACGACTACGGGCACGGGAAGTTCGAGACTTTCGCCACACTGATAATCAGTCTGATGCTGATCGTCGTGGCTGTCAACCTGATGTCCGGCGGCATAAACAAGATCCGCCAGATTCTGGATGGAGGAGAAGTAAGTTCTCCCGGAATGATCGCTCTTTGGGCAGCCGTAGCGTCAATAGTCCTGAAAGAAATCCTTTACCGTTACACGATCATCCAAGGAAAGGCTCTGAACAGCCCGATGATGATAGCCAACGCTTGGCATCACCGTTCAGATGCTTTCTCGTCCGTTGGCTCACTGCTCGGAATCGCGGGAGCCATATTCCTTGGTGACAAATTCGTCATTCTTGACCCGATCACAGGTTGCGTCATCAGCATATTCATACTTGTGATGGCGGTGAAGATGTCTGTGCCGGCTATCAAGGAACTTCTGGATGTGTCACTTCCGGACGATGTGGAGGAAAAGATCGAGGCCACGGCCAAATCCGTCAAAGGAGTGGTCGATCTTCACGAGCTGAAAACACGACGCGAAGGGCCGGGAATAATAATGGAAGGCCACCTTGTGCTGGATTCTGAGATATCACTGAAAGAGGCGCACGACATCTCCAAGAAAGTCGAGGCGGCCTTACGCAAGGAGTTCGGCACTGAGACCCAGATCTCCCTTCACCTTGAGCCGGAGGACGACGCAGAGTAAGGGGAATCCGAAATATTCCTAAACTTTCAGAGCGCGCATCGCGTTCAGGACAGCGAGGACGGTAACGCCGACATCGGCGAAGACGGCCATCCACATCGTGGCGATGCCCAGAACGGCGAGGACAAGCACCAGAAGCTTTATGAATATGGCGAAGAAGGTGTTCTCCCTTGCAAGGCGCAATGTCTTACGGGCGATCTTCACGCCAAGGGCTATCTTTGACGGCTTGTCATCCATCAAGACCACATCTGCGGCCTCTATAGCAGCGTCGGATCCCAGGCCACCCATCGCAATTCCAAGGTCGGCCCTTGCGAGCACAGGAGCGTCGTTGATGCCGTCACCCACAAAGGCGAGCGTCTTTCCGGACGGCTTATTATCAAGAAGTTTCTCTAACTCAGAGACTTTGTCTGCCGGCAAGAGTTCGGCGTGGAACTCGTCAAGCCCGATGGCCGAGGCGACATATTCACCGACCTCACGCTTGTCTCCGGTGAGCATCACAGTCTTTGTGACGCCTTCGGCCTTGAGAGCCTTGATCGCATCGGCGGAATCAGCCTTGATTCTGTCAGAGACCACAATGTGTCCGACGTATGTTCCATCGACGCTGACGTGTACGATCGTGCCGCTCTTCTCACAAGGTTTCCACTTCGCTCCGACCGCGTCCATCATCTTGGTGTTGCCCACGCAGACGGTCTTTCCGTTCACCACAGCACGTACTCCGTGACCGGCGATCTCCTCGACATTTTCGACCGAGCATCCATCGGCCTCGTCAGGATAAGCGTTCTTAAGTGAGATTGCTATCGGGTGTGACGAATATCTCTCCACGTGTGCCGCAAGATGCAGAAGTTCCTTCTCATCAATCGTTTCCGGATGCACGGCGGTCACATCGAACACGCCTTCGGTAAGTGTGCCGGTCTTGTCAAAGACAACCGTTCCGACTTTAGCCAAAGCCTCAAGATAGTTGGAACCTTTGATCAGGATTCCTTTGGATGACGCTCCGCCGATGCCACCGAAGAACGAGAGCGGAACCGAGATCACAAGGGCGCACGGACAGGAGACGATCAGGAATGTCAGAGCCCTGTAGAGCCAGGTGGCGAAAGTGCCGCCGAAATCTCCGGAGAGGACTGGCGGGATGAAAGCCAGCACCAATGCGGCGATCACGACAACCGGGGTGTAGATCTTTGCGAACCTTGAGATGAAGCTTTCGCTCTTGGACTTGTTCTCGGAAGCGTTCTCGACAAGGTCAAGGATCTTGGATGCGGTTGACTCACCGAAAGCCTTCGTGACTTTCGCGCGGATGACGCCGGTAAGATTCACGCAACCTGAAATAATGTCATCGTCTTTAGAGATGCTCCGGGGAACGCTTTCTCCGGTCAGGGCCACGGTGTTAAGGCTTGAGGTTCCTTCGAGGACTACTCCGTCCATCGGGACTTTCTCGCCCGGTTTTACTACGATTGTCTCTCCGACTTTGACTTCTTCTGGATTGACTGTCAAGACTTTCCCGTCACGTTCAACATTGGCCGTGTCCGGTCTTATGTCCATCAATGCCGAGATTGACTTGCGGCTCCGGCCTTCGGCTATGTCCTCGAAAAGTTCTCCGACCTGGAAGAACAGCATCACGAAGACCGCCTCCGGAAACTGTGTCTCAGCTCCTGGAAGGAATCCGATGCAGAGCGCGCCGATGGTGGCGATGCTCATCAGGAAGTCCTCATCGAAGAAGTCACCTTTGAGGATTTTCTCTCCGGCTTCAAGCAAAGTGTCGTAACCGGCGATGAGATAAGGGATTAAATAAACAAGGAGAAGCTGCCAGACGCTGAGGTCGCACTTCTTCTCGACCAAGACTGCCACGCCAAGCAGGGCGGCTGAAAGAATGATTCTCGCGAATCTGATTTTGTTTTCCTTTTCCATATTCTTTCTTTGACTTTGATTTCAACGGTGCAAAGGTCGGAAAACAACTGTGCAACTTGGTTGCAAAGTGATATTATAAACAAAAATGAGTAAATTTGCGATGCGTAATATAAAAACAGATAGGAGATATGCCGAACATAGACCTGACAGAATTGCTTGAGAGGCACGGGGTGAAAACCACGGCCAACAGGCTGATTGTGGCAAAGGCGCTCCTTACCGAGGGCCGTCCGCTGAGCCTCATGGAGCTGGAGGACAAGATCGGCACGATCGACAAGTCTGGAATATTCAGAAGCCTCACGCTGTTCAAGGAACACCACCTTGTGCACGCGATCGAGGACGGCGGCGACGGCACCCGCTACGAGCTCTGCCTGAGCCACGACTCCTCGCGCGACGAGGACGCGCACGTGCATTTCTTCTGCGAGAGATGCCACCGCACCTTCTGCCTTGAGGACATTCACATCCCCCCTGTGACGCTCCCGGCGGGATATTCAGAAACCACGGCGAACTACCTTATTAAAGGAATATGCCCACAATGCTCGGAGGACGGCTATGGCGAACAGTAATCGGAATGGAATGGCGGGCGGCAATCTGAAAGGGCATCTGGCACTGCTGGCGGCCTACACGATCTTCGGCGTCAACATCGTACTGACAAAGGACATCTCCAATTCGGCGGTTGTCTCCCCTATCGCATTGTTCACGCTGAGAGCCATCGGAGCGTCAGCTTTGTTCTGGCTGATCTCATTGTTCACGCCTAAAGAGAAAGTCCCGATCAAAGATCTGATACAGATTGCGTTGGCATCCATATTCGGTCTGTTCATCACCCAATACACGTTCCTCAAAGGCATCACGATGGCCACGACCATAGACGCGTCCATCATCGGAACACTCGGCCCGATCTTCACCATGTTCTTCGCGTTCATATTCGTAAAAGAGCCTATCACCGCGAAGAAGGCCGCCGGAGTAGGAATCAGCTTCATCGGAATCATATTCTTGATTTTCAACTCCGTACATAATCACAATGGGGTCGAGGCCACGCAGCCTTTAGGGTTCATTCTGCTGTTCCTGAACAGCATCAGCTTCTCGCTGTACCTCGGAGCGTTCAGGCCGCTGATCCAAAGATATTCAGTGATCACTTTTATGAAGTGGATGTTCCTGTTCTCGCTTCTGATGTCGCTGCCGCTGTCTTTTGAGGATCTGCTCCACACCGACTACGCCGCCATCAAGTTGCCGCAAGCCCTTGAGATAGGCTATCTTATCTTCTTTGCCACCTTTGTCGCATACTTTCTGATTCCGGTCGGCCAGAAAAGCGTCCGCCCGACCATCGTGGCGATGTACACCTACCTTCAGCCGATTCTGGCCTGCCTGCTCAGCGTCATCGGCGGGATGGACACGATGACCTGGCAGAAAATAGTAGCCATCATTATGGTTTTCAGCGGAGTGGCAGTCGTCAACCGGAGCCGCGCCGCTTCACACAATCAAAGTCTCAAACATTTAAATCCATGAATATGAAAAAGATCATCCTTGCTTTGACAGCCGCCGCGCTGGCCACTTCCGCACTCGCCCAGGAAGTCATCAAGCTTCCGCAGCCTGACAAGAATGTGTCGATGACTCTCTATCAGGCTCTTCAGCAAAGAGCCTCTGTCCGTGAATATTCAGACGCACAGATCAGTGACGCGTCTCTGTCCCAGTTGCTATGGGCCGCATGCGGAGTGAACCGTGAGGACGGAAGGCTGACCGTACCATCAGCCATGAACACACAGGAGGAAAGTGTCTATGTATGCCGGGCTGACGGCGCATGGCTCTTCAACGCCCAGGAAAACATCTTGACGAAGGTTTCCGGAAAGGACATCCGCTCGGATCTGGCTGGTCGTCAGGCATCTGTGGCAAAAGCTCCTTTGTTTCTCGTGATTGTCTGCGACTTGAACAAGTACAAGTTCCGCGATGAGAAAACCGCAATTTTCGGAGCCATCGACGCCGGCTATGTATCCCAGAACATCTGCCTTGCCTGCGAGGCTCTCGGACTGGCCACAGTACCGCGTGGAAGCATGAACCACGATGCTGTCAAAACCGCCCTTGGCCTCAAGGAAGGACAGGAACTTTTGCTGAACCATCCTGTTGGATACGAGAAAAAGTAACCCATCTTACTATTTTGTAGAAATGTTTTAATATTTATTAATAAGATAAATAAGTCCCGTCACCCACAAATGGCGGGACTATTTTGTATATTCGATAATAGAATATTTTATGATTTTTTACTACCTTAGCGGATTGTAAAGTAAAAGAACAATGGCTATTACAACCAAGGAAGTGATCAGCAGACAGGATCTGAGGCGTTTCGTCCGGTTCCCGAACGAGTTGTATGCGGACAACGAATACTACGTTCCTCAGATTGAGTCGATGGAGATGGACACCCTCACTCCGGGCAAAAACCGGGCCTTTGAGGTCTGCGAAGGGAAATATTGGCTGGCATACGATGAAAACGGCAAGATTGTCGGCAGAGTCGCCGGCATCATAAACTATAAGTACAACAAAAAGGTTGACAAGAAGATCTGCCGTTTCTGCTGGATAGACTTCATCGAATCACAGGAGGTGGTACACGCCCTGATGGAAAGGGTGAAGGAATATGGCAAGGGAAAAGGAATGGAGATCATTGAAGGCCCTGTCGGTTTCCTTGAGTTTGACATCTCCGGAGTTCTTGTCGAAGGTTTCGACCAACTTCCCACCGCCTACGGAAAGTACAACGCTCCCTACTACGAGCCGATGCTCCTGAAAGAAGGATTCTCGAAAGAGACTGATTTCGTGGAATATAAGATCACTGTTCCGGACAATCTTGACCGTTATTTCCACTTCGCCGAAATGATCGGTGAGCGCTACAATCTCAAGGAAGGCGACTACAAGAACAAGAATGAGCTGCTCCACAAATATGCCGACGGAATATTCCGTGTGATGAACGAATGTTACTCTGTCTTGCACGGATTCTCGGAGCTCTCCCCTGCCCAGTGCGAGGATCTCAAGGACCAGTTCTTCCCGAACCTCAATCTGGACTACGTCTCTGTCATCGTTGACGAGACCGACAAGGTGGTCGGATTCGGAATCACCCTTCCATCACTGTCAAAGGCTCTGCAGAAAGCCAAAGGGCACATGTTCCCGTTCGGGTTCATACACATTCTCAAGGCTTTGCACCACAATGACACGATCGATGCCCTGCTGATAGCCATCTCCAATGAATATAAGGACAAGGGTGTCAATGCGATGATCATCTCCAAGATCGGCCGTGGAATGCACAAGAACGGCATCAAGTACGTCGAGAGCACCCGTGAGCTTGAGGAGAACCACAATGTCCAGAATCTCTGGGGCAAATTCGAGCATCACCTCCACAAGAGGGCCAGGATTTACGTCAAAAACATCTAACACATAATTAATATGGCAGACAAGAAAGCGGAAAGAATACAGACCTCCATCCTGAACGGGGTCGAGAAGAAGGCCCTTGTCTGGCTGGCCGAGAGGCAGCCGAAATGGGTCGTATCGGACACACTGACATTCATCGGCACGCTTGGCGCGATAATGATCGGAGCCGGGTACATCCTCTGCAGCGTGAACGTCAACTTCCTTTGGCTCAGCTGCTTCGGCTTCGTTGTCAACTGGTACGGCGACTCCCTTGACGGCACTCTTGCCAGAGTCCGCAAGACCCAGAGACCGATCTACGGTTACTATCTCGACCACACGGTAGATTGCATAAACGAAGCCTTTATGTTCATCGGACTCGGACTGTCATACCTTATGCGTCTGGATCTGGCCTTGATGATCTTCGTTGTCTATCTTTGCCTTACGGTGAATGTCAGCGTGAACGCCCACCTCAAGAGCGAGTTCAGGCTCACCTACGCCAAACTTGGACCTACTGAGTTCAGAGTGATCGCCATTATCTTGACATCTCTCTTTATATTCATAGAGCCGCTCAGGGAGTTCAGCACAGTGGTCAGCATATTCGGCAAGGACATCGACCTCAGGGCGCTTGACGTGGCAGGTCTTGTGATCCTGGCCTTGCTTGTGATCATTTATCTGGTGACAATCATCAGTGACGCAAAGGGTTACGCCAAGATGGATCCGATGCCTAAGAGGGAAGACAAATAATGCCTCTTCTTCCAGTAGAACAGATTGAGCAACTTGCGCCGGTTTTCAAGGGAAAATTCGGCAACACTGTCGCTGGTTTCCTAAGAAAAGTCCTGTCCATCAAGACACTGTCCGACATTTACGACACGATTGATGAATATCAAGGGGCGGATTTCGCGGGCGCACTCCTGGACAAGCTTGGGGTCAACTACCAGCTGGGAGGCTCGCAAAGGCTTGCGAATTTGCCCGACGGGCCGTTCATCACGGTCAGCAACCATCCCTACGGAGGTATGGACGGTGTCATTCTCATTGACCTTATCGGACACATCAGGCCTGGTTTCAAGGTGATGGTGACCGAGTTCCTCGCCCTTGTCGAAGCGCTGCGCCCAAGTCTCATCGTTGTCAATCCGAAGAACAACTTGAACAAGGGAATAACAGCCAAGAACATCCAGGGAGTCCGTGAGGTTCTGGAAAGGCTCCACGATGGTGAACCGGTGGGATTCTTCCCTTCAGGAGCGGTCTCGGATCTCAGCCTTAAAGAGATGAAAATCAAGGACAGAGAGTGGCAGGAGGCAGTCCTGAGGCTTATTCAGAAAGCCAAGGTTCCGATTGTCCCTATCCGGTTTTTCGACCACAATTCACTCTGGTTCTACAACCTGGGTCTGATAGACTGGCGGGTGCGCCTGATGCAGCTTCCGCACGAGCTTGTCAACAAGAGGTACAGAAGGATCAGAGTCGGCGTCGGAGAGACTCTGACCGTGGAGGAGCAGTCGAAATATTCAGACATCAAGGATTACGGAGCATTCCTCAGAAGCAAGGTCTATGATATGCCGCTTCCCGAAGATTTCATCAAGTATAAGGAATTCATTGCCTCCACACGGTAACCATCCTCCACTTTGAATCGCACACAGGACATCCGTTGTCACAATCAATAATTGTTTTGCGCAATATTCTCGAATGAAATTCATTGTATAAATGAAGTTTTTTGTATCTTTGCAGTCCGATCGGGGTATTAGCTCAGCTGGTAGAGCGCAAGGTTCGCAATCTTGAGGTCAGGAGTTCGATCCTCCTATGCTCCACAAAAATCCGCCTCTCAGTCACCTGAGAGGCATTTTTATTCTGAGTCCCCTATCCAAGCGGCCTGCCGCGGCGATGAACGGCAGTGATCTAACGCTGGCCGGCGGCATATTCTGGCAACATGACCAGCACCAGAATCTTAAATCTTACAAAACACGTTCAGGGCGAAAGGGCATAGAACGCCGTCAATTAAAGAATATGCTGAAAAACTCTCGATCTTACCCTATACTTTTTCAACATATTCATAGTCCCACCGCCTTCAAAAGCCATTTGGGCTGAACGTCTTTTGTAAAACGCACCCGCCGAAGAGCCCCGCCGAACGATTCTAGCTTTTGGTATTAATTGCCATGTTTGGGTAAGACTCTGCTATTTCTAATAGCTTAGGACATGAAACAGCCATCAGCAATTAATAAGACAATCAAAAAAATCTTCTTTAAATGGCAGTTTATAACAGCCTCAGATTAATGCAAGTAGTGACATCGCATTATTGCGTGATAATTTTGCAATCTTGCTGCAATCCATACAAATATAATTCGTAAATTATCATGATGAGGATGATGACTCAATCATAGAAGAGAGAGATAAACAGAAAGCGGCTTTTTGGAAAAAACCTCAAGCCGCTTAGACATATTATCGAAAAACAATTTATTTCCTCGGGCCGATAAACCGGTCACCGTTGAAATGAATCATGTGATCCGGTGTGTCGGAAAGCCATACTTCAGTCTCCCATGCAATATCATCCTCGTGTTTCTTGAATTCTTTCGCATTCGGGAAGGCTGTCACATATACGATTCCATAAGGGCAATCCTTAGTAAACTCTTCCAACTCAACAACACGCTTTGCGGAAACCGGTCGTGAGAAGTTACCACCTCAATGAGGAATAGCCAGCCACGTTTCTCGTCACTGATAACGATATCAGGGAGCTTTGAATGTTCGGTGATGGGAAGTTTCAACGCCTCCAGACCAGCTGTATTAACATACAGGTCCTTGTCTTCGGCATCACCGATGTAGAGCAGTTTTCCGCCGGGATTTCCTGACGTCACTACTCTTTGACGCAGCGTACCGAATAGGCGTCGGCGCGTCCGGCGGAAGCGGTGGCTGAGACGGATGTGCCGGCGGCCTCGTTCATGAACGCGAGCACACAGAATCCGAAACCTGTGGTCGCTCCATAGGATTTGGCAGGAGAGTTTCCCCAATAGGATCCCCAAAGTCCGCTCTTGGAACCCATAAGCATGGCGTAGGAGCCGTCGTAGCGGGCTGCGGCAGGGAAAAACAGAGAGCCTTCCTTCATATTGAAAGACCATCCATAGTTGTAGTCTCTGGTGTCGATCACTCCGTCACCGTTCAAATCCACAACATCAAATGAAGATGGATCTTGAGTATATCCACCAGTGGTCGTGAATGTCCTGAACACATCTGCGGGCGGAACACGATAGCCTACAGGGCAAGGGTCATAGAAAGACTTGGAGCCTTTGTTGACGTAATTGTTGTCAGAATTTCTCTCGCCCCCTTTAGGATTGCCCCACAATGCGTCATTGCTGTCGGAGGCCTTCAGCCAATCCCTGCTTGTGTTGTACTGGGCATAGTTCGAAAGACATTTAGTAGGATTGGCTATTGAATATTCAATGGTGTTGTTCTCAACCGAACTCCAAAGTGAATATGTGATCTTCACCTCCGCGCCATCAGGTCCATACACGGGAACCGGTTGGGTCTTTTCATTCCCGGTAAGACTCGGAGCTGACGGGAACGGATCCTTGCGTCCCCATTGGTACAACAGACCGTAAGGCTTCACGTCAGGAGCAGAACCGAAAGTGGAGGTCATTGCGCCGAGGTTCATATTCATGACCTCGTAGCCAGTCTTGGTTTCTACAGTCTTGACTTCCTCCTCAGGAAACCAGATGTGCCAACTCCAGACAATGGCCTTGTCGGCGGAATAGATTGCGATCAAGGCGTTGCCGTTATGCGCGGAAGCATTGAACGTGATCTTGCCGTCTTTGAAGGCCACGTCTGTGATCATTCCCTTTGAGGTCTCCCAGACAAGAGCCGCGGAATCAGGAGTCATCTTCTCCGGAGCGGCAAGACCTTCCGTGGCCGCACCATTGCCTTTTACCGTGGCGTCAAATGAATAGCCGCCTTCTTTCACGATGATGTAGCAGTTGGACGATCCATTCTTGCTCAGATCCTCGGCGACAACCGGTGACGGCTCCGGCTCTGGTTCCGGAGTTGGAGTTGGTTCCTTTGCCGGATCAGTGCCGGTCTTGCCACAAGCAGTGGCAATCAGGAGCAATGTGCCCCCGACAAATCTTCTCAGATTCTTTTTCATAACAGTTCGTTTTTATATACAATGCGATTATACGCAATTTTCTTTGAAAAACTTCATGTCTACGACAAAAATAACCTACCTCTCACCATGACCTCCAGTGTCAATTATTCTTTCCGAACCTCATTTTGTGACCAATCATCTTTGTAATATCTTTATATTTCCATATTTTTGTAATCATTATCAATGAAAATAGCGCAAGACTATAATTTTAATCTCTGCATAATGAAAAAGATCATTTATGGATTGGCGATCGCAGGCATCGCGGTGTCAATGACATCATGCGCACAGAAGCAGAACACCCTCACATCCGCTGAAAAGGCTGACGGTTGGGTACTGTTGTTCAATGGTGAGAACCTTGACGGCTGGCGCGACTACAATGGTGACTCTCTGACCAACGGCTGGAAAGTTGTGGATGGCTGCATCCAGGCTTCCGGCAACGGAGCCGATGAGTCCGGCTACATCGTCACGGACAAGAAGTACGAGAATTTCGAACTGTCCTGGGACTGGAAACTCACCCACGGAGGCAACAGCGGAATGCTTTACCACGTTGTCGAGAATCCGAAATTCAAGGTGCCTTACGTCACAGGCCCTGAATATCAGCTCATTGACAACGAGGGTTGGGAAGAGGTTAACGCTCCGGCGAAACTTGAGGAATGGCAGAAGCTTGGCGTTGACTACGCAATGCATCTTCCTGACTCAAGCAAGATGAAAGTCAATCCTCAAGGTGAATGGAACAACTCAAAGATTGTCTTTGACAACGGTCATGTGGAGCATTGGCTGAACGGAGAGAAGATTCTTGAGTTCGAGGCCTGGACAGACGACTGGTTCGAGAAGAAGGCCAGCGGCAAATGGGGTAACGCAACCGAATATGGTCTCGCCCACGAGGGTGTGATCTGCCTCCAGGACCACGGCGATCCCGCTTCATTCAGGAATATCAAGATCAAGGAACTGCCTCACAAGGCCGGTCAGGAGGTCGAACTCTTCAACGGAAAGGATCTTCACGGATGGGAGTTGTTCGGAAGCATGCGCACAGGTGTTGACGAGGAAGGCAATCTCGTGACCGAGAACGGAGAGGATCTCCGCTACGGCTATCTCGGAACCCGTGAATATTACAAGGATTTTGATCTGACAGTCGAGTTCAAGCAGTGCTCGAACGGCAATTCCGGTCTGTTCTTCCATTCATTTGTGGAGGGTGGCTACCAAAACAACATCGTGAACGGATGGCAGTGCGAGGTCGCTCCTAAGGGACAGGACACAGCCGGAATCTACGAGTCATACGGCCGTGGCTGGTTGGTTCAGATTCCGGACGAGAAAGAGGATATTCTTAAGGAAGGCGAATGGAACACTCTTCGTCTGCGTGTCGAAGGTGACAACGTCAAGACTTGGCTGAACGGCGAGCCTATGGTTGACATAAACGATGAGTTGATCGGTTCCAAGTCCGGCCGCATCATGCTCCAGATCCACGACGGCAACAACATCAAGGTTCTCTGGCGCAACTTCCACTTGACCACACTTTAATCTTAAAGGCTCCTCCCGTATCAATACGGCAATGAACAGACAGATTTCTTACACAATAGGGGTCGATTTCGGCTCAGACTCGGTGAGGGCATTGCTTGTCAATGCCCTCACTGGGGAATATATCCACTCAGCTGAGTCCCACTACTCAAGATGGGCCAAGGGACTTTATACGGACAAGACAAAGGCGATGTTCCGCCAAAGCCCTCTCGACTATCTCGAAGGCCTTGAAAAAGTGCTGACCGATGTCGTTTCGCATTGTCCGGCCCCTGAAGCTGTACGCTGCATTTCCGTGGACACCACAGGCAGCACCCCATGTCTTGTGGACAGACACTGCAAGCCTCTCTCTCTGTCAGAAAAGTATAAAGAGAATCCAGACGCGATGTTCGTCCTTTGGAAAGACCACACGGCGGAACACGAGGCCGCGGAGATCAATAATGCCGACAGGTTATCCGGCAAGGGATACAGCCGCCATTCGGGAGGACATTATTCAGCGGAATGTTTCTGGGCGAAAGTCCTCAGAGTGCTCCGTCATTCACCTGAGCTTCAGAATGAAGCATCTACAGCCATTGAACTGTGCGACTGGATTCCCGCGGTTCTGACAGGTGTGGATGACATCACAAAGATGAGAGTGGGATTGTGTGCCGCCGGAGCGAAGAGGATGTGGGCGGAAGAATGGGGCGGATATCCCCCTGAAGAATTCTTCAATGGTATTGACGGCAAGCTTGTGCCTATTCTTAGGAATATGCCAGACAAGGTATATGGCTGCGACAAGGAGGCCGGCAGGATAACAGCGGAGTGGGCGGACAAACTTGGACTTTCCCGTGATGTACTTATAGGTATAGGGAATATTGATTCTCACTCCGGTGCCGTAGGGGCAGGAATAACATTAGGGACAATGGCCATGAATCTCGGCACTTCAGCCTGCTTCATGGCTATCACGCCAAAGAATCCTCATGTCATCGAGGGGATATTCGGGCAAGTGGACGGATCAATCCTTCCGGAAATGACTGGGTATGAAGTCGGGATGTCCGCGTTCGGGGATATCTTCGCATGGCTGAAGCGAATCCTCGGATGGGCGTTGGAATGCAACCATACGAACCAGAAGGACAATATTCTTCAGAAACTTTCAGAAGAAGCCGGAAAATTGAGAATCAGCGCATCCAGTCCCATCTCCACAGGTTATCTCAATGGAAGGCGTTCTCCTGCCCCTGACAGTTCGCTGACTTGCACCATCACCGGATTGACGTTAGGGACATCCCCCGCGGAAATCTATTACGCACTTGCCGAATCAGCGGCGTTCGGCGCGAAAGCCGCTATTGACCATCTGATCAACAACGGAGTATTCATCGAACGTCTTGTCGCGATTGGCGGCATCGCGTTCAAGTCCCCTTTCATCATGCAACTCATGGCCGACGCCAACATGAAAAAGATCGAAGTGCTTGACTGCAAGCAGTCCTGTGCTCTGGGAGCGGCGGTCAACGCCTCTGTTGTCGCAGGTTTGTACCCGGATGTTCCGACTGCCCAAAAAGCATTGTGCCCACCATCGGCGCACACCTATTCCCCATCTCCTGAAAGACATGATCTTTTGGAGAGCCGCTACAAAAAATACTTGGAACTAAGCAAATTAAAATAAATGGAGAATCATTCTTTCGGGAAACGACGAATATTCATTGTCGCCACTCTCTTCGTAGCGATCATCTGCAACTACCTTGACCGCCAGCTGTTGTCAATATTGAAACCGGAAATTCTGGAATATTTCGGCATCGGAGATATTCAGTACGCATGGATAGTGAACGTGTTCCTGATCTGCTACGCGATAATGTATCCTATCTCTGGAATCCTCGTGGATAAATTCGGTCCCAAGCCGGTGATTTCTGTCGGAATAGTCGTGTGGTCCTTGGCATGCATCGGAGGCGGTCTGTCCACAAACGCTGTGCTTTTCGCCACATTCAGAGGCATCCTCGGACTTGCCGAACCGACCATCATAGCCGGTCAGATCGTCGCGGTTACAGTATGGTTCGAGAAACGCCACAGAGCGACCGCCAACAGCCTGTGTACAGCAGGTGGAGCCTTGGGAACAGTCATCGCGCCTCTTGTGATCGCTTGGATGGCGAGGATACTGCCATGGCATGAGGTGTTCATCCTTGCCGGAGGAATCGGACTTGTCATCGCCGTTGTCTGGGCGTTTGTATATCGTAATCCTGACAAGGATGTTCTCGCAAGGACAATGGATGCGGAAGAGGACGCCGACAGCTCACAAAAATCCATTGAGGGGTCATCGGCGTTCACATGGACAGGCCTATGGAAAACCCGCTCACTTTGGGGGATCCTACTGATAAGGCTTATAAGCGACCCGGTATGGTATTTCTGCTGTTTCTGGCTGCCGGGTTATCTGAGGAGCATGGGTGAAGCCCAAGGGCTTAGCCAGCAGGCCACTTTGGACATGATCCAGTACATGGGTGGTGTACCGTTCTTCTTCAGCGCGATCGGAGGAATATTATCATCCATATTTTCCGACCATCTCGTCAAGAAAGGGATTCCAGCTCTCAAGGCAAGAAAAATAATGATGATAGGAATATCCTTTGTTGCACCGATATGCGCGCTTACACCGCTCGTGAGCGGATGCGAGTCCATAGCGTTCGGGGCACGGGCTTGGATGGTCGTTGGAATATTCAGTGTGATCGCCGTGATGTGCTCAAGCTGGCTCTACACCATCTGCGTGGTGGTCGCGGAGGCGTTCCCTGTAAGAAACGTGGCAAGCGTGGTCGGCATCACCGCTGGAGCCGGAGCCGTCGGAGGAGCCATATTCAATGTCTTCGTGGGCTCGTTGCTCTCGTCTATGGGAAATATTCTGTTCGCCGTGATGGGTGTGCTTCACCTCATTGCCTCTGTTGTACTGTGGAAGATGGTGCGGCCTGAACGTCCGGGACTGTACGTGAAGAATGTTTAAAATCAAATAACAATGGAAACAAAAAGAACTTACACCGAGCCGGCGAGGGAGATTCCGATAAGAGACAATGTGGACATTCTCGTTGTCGGAGGTGGACCTTCGGGCATCATGGCCGCACGCGCCGCTGCCGGCAAAGGTCTTAAAGTGATGCTCATCGAAAGCCGTGGCTATGTCGGAGGCAACCTGACCCTCGGTCTGCCGATCCTCGGATTTCTCGGCCGGAAAGGCAATCAAGTCATCGAAGGCCTGCCTCAGATGCTCATCAGCAGACTCAGAGCCAAGGGCAAGGCTTCTGAACACAAACCGTGCAAGAACCACGTCAGCCTCACTATCATCGACCCGGAAGCCGTAAAGGACGAGGCTTTGGCCATGCTGGAGGAAGTCGGGGTGAAAATCCTGATGTACGTGTTCTGCTCTGGAGTAATCAAGGAGGGAGATGATGTCAAGGGTGTCTTCATAGAAAGCAAGGAAGGCCGTGAGGTGATCATGGCGAAAACAGTCATTGACTGCACCGGAGACGCTGATGTCGCGTTCAAGGCCGGAGTGGAATGCCACAAGGGCGACGCTGACGGAGGCATGCAGCCGCCGACATTGATGTTCTCCATGAGAGGGGTCAATATGCCTGAGCTCAGGGACGCGATCGTGAACCATTCGGAGGAATTCGACATGGATGTGATGCCGACCGAGCAGTTCAAGGACGGTCCGTTCATTGTGGTCGGTTTCAGGAAGAAGATCAACGAGGCCAGAGAGAAGGGCTATGAGATCCCAGTGGCAAGGACAATCCTCATCACAGGTCTTGCCGATGATGAGATCTGGGTGAATATGTCCAGAGTCTGCGGCGTGGACTCAACCAATCCAGAAAGCTACACCGAAGGGGAAATCAAGGCCCGCTTCCAGAATGATGAGGTGGAAAGATACCTCAGGGATTTCATACCAGGATTCGAGAACGCGTGGAGAGACAGGGTGGCTCCGTTCATGGGTATCCGCGAAAGCCGTGTCATCAAGGGAGAATATGTCCTGACTGCGGACGACATCCTGAACTGCCACAAGTTCGAGGACGCGATAGGAGTTGGAAGTTATCCTGTGGACATTCATCACAGCCACGGAGATGACTGCACGATGATGTGGTGCCCAGACTGCTACGATCTGCCATACCGCATGCTGGTTCCGGAAAAGGTCGGAAACCTGCTCGTAGCCGGACGGTGCGCCTCCATGACTCACGAGGCGATGGCCTCGGCCAGAGTGATGTCCACGTGCATGGCAATGGGTGAGGCTGCCGGAAGGGCTGCAAGGATCGCCTTGTCGGAAGGCGTGCCTGTCGCCAAGGTCAATGTGGCCGAAGTGCGCAAGGAGCTCAAAGAAACCGGAGCCTACCTCAGGGACTAATGAATATGACCGTTCAACCAACATTCGTTCTCTTATGAATATATTGAAAAACAAGACCGTAATCCTGATTGCGTTTCTCGCTGCCGTGAGCATCACTCCGGCAATGGCCGCCGGGAAAGGTCTCAGCCGTGACCCTCAGGAAAAAGGCACGCACAGGATAATGACATGCAACATCCGCATAACCGGACTGCCGGAAGACGCCAAGAAGCCGGGCTGCACCTGGGAAGAAAGACGTGAGGTCTGCCGGGACGTCATATTGGCCCAGAAACCCGACATCATCTGCTTGCAGGAGGTCATCTATGACTCTAATGAGTACATGAAGAAAGAGTTGAAAGGCTACACCTCGTTCGGATTCGCCGGTCCTGAAATGGACCCGTTTACGGAGGGCTACCATTTCATTGGAAAGAACGTGATCTTCTTCTTGACATCCAAGTACGAGATGCTCGGCGCAGGTTGTTACTGGCTGTCTGAAGAACCTCTCATCGGAGGTACTGTCTCATGGGGAACAACTCGTGCAAGGCATTGTAACTACCTAAGACTCCGTGACAAGAAAACCGGTGAGGAGTTCCGTATAATCGACACCCACCTTGACCACAAGTCAGACAATGCAAGACGGGAACAGGCCAGGATGCTTGCCGAGGAAGCCGGGCAATATGCTGATGATTTTCCGCAGATCATCTGTGGAGATTTCAATTCAAGCATCTCTGACGGCGCGGCCCAGACGCTGCACGTGGCAGGATGGAAAGACGCCTACGAATGGATGGGATTCCCGGACCGTTTCTCCTTTCACGGGTTCAAAGGCGAGAAGTACACCAAGAAGAACACCCGCATCGATTTCATCTACCTGCACGGCAAGGTCAAGCCGGTTCACTGCCGCATGATCACAGAAGGGGTCAATGGCATCCTGCCGAGCGACCACTACTTTGTTATGGCCGACGTCAAGGTTGGAGACTGAAGTTACATTGACAACTTCGCATTAGGCCACCAAGCGGACTATGCAAATCTAAATAGTTCGGTTGCGTGAAGCAACATTTTCCGCTCAAAGCGGTATGAAAAAAACAAAAATCCCGATTTTTGCACGTTACCAAAAATCGGGATTTTATTTTTTCATACCGGTTGTCAATCAAAACTGAGCAGGGTGTTGTCCAGCCACTTGGTTCCTACAAGAGATTGATAGTTGCCGGTGTCTTTGCCTGAGCGGAAATTACGGAAATATTGGTTCTGCGAAAGGACTTTCCCGTCAGCGGAGGTCAGTTTGAGGGTCACGATGCAGAGGCCGTCCGGTACGTCAGCGATATCAATAACCTGAGTCGTCGTGTCTTCCGCGGGACTTACTTGAGCTGTTTTTGAATATACTTCCTCACCATTCGGATTGACTACGGAAACGCTGGCGGTAAGGTTTTTCTGATCACCACAGCTGGCGTTAACCACCTCAATCTGACATGTGGCCGGATTCATCTGAATGTGCAGAGGCTCACAGGCTTTCTTCACGGCGGCACAGGCGGCCGTAGGACTGAACCAATAGTCGTAGGTCTGCCAGGCAAGGCTTGGCCAGGCGCTGTGAGACATCCAGATCAGAAGTCCCTTGTGTCCAACATTGTTGGCCTCGTACATCGCACGGTAGCCGTCATAGTTGACCCACTGGGCATATTTCGCGAAAGTCTCGGCGGATTCCATAGCCTGCTCACCGAAACGCCTTCTGACCATTCCGACAAATGCGGTGTCACCCTGAGCGCCGGTGCGGGTGAAATCGTGCTGTCCCCAGACATCGTTCGTTGGCCAAAGATGGTCTGAAGTAAGCATCCGAGACAGGCTCTCATATTCCATAATCGCAGGCATTCCCCTCTCGCTGTGAAACTTGGAGGTCGGGTTCTCGAAGTAGAACGAAGGCTCGACCGCACGGTACGGGCCGTGGCCGCTTACTCCATCATCAGCCGAACTTGGAATATAGACGATGTCGGAATGCAGGGTGTTGACGGTCTCTATCAGGCCAGCGTTCAAAACAGCCGGAGGATAACCCTCGTTACGTCCGCAGTATAGTCCGATGCTTGGATGCTTGCGGATAAGGCTGACATAATCTCTGGCATTGTCAAGGAACATCTCATTGTCATCCGGATCAGGACCGTCAGCCGGATTCGCAAGCCAGAAGTCCTGCCAAACCACGATTCCATACTTGTCGCAGGCATCGTAGAACTCCTCATCGCCTGTCTGGCCGACCCAGTTACGGATCATATTCAGGTTCATATCCCTGTGCATACGCGCCGCGGTGTCATATTCCTCAGCACGGTAGCGGAGATTATATTCACTGAAGCCCCAGTTGCCGCCTTTCGGGAAGAAGCGGCGGCCGTTGATGAACATTTTCAGGTCGCTCATCACATCGCTGTATGTGAATTCCCTGATGCCCGCCTGCCATTTGATTGAGGTCATCGCCTCGGCCGCACCGTCAGGTATGAAGGAGAACGAGGCTTCGTGAAGCGTCGGCTCACCATAGCCATTCGGCCACCAAAGGTCGATCTTCTGATCTTTCAGTTGTGAATATTCCTCCGGTGTGAATATGACCGCGCCGCTCTCCCCTGCCTTCAATGAGACAGGCTTCGCGAATTCAATATTTCCGACAGAACCGCGCAAGATTCCGCTGATGTCCTTGGAAGAGATTTCCTCGACTTTCACAGAGAATGTCATCGAGGCAAGGCCGTCTGTCACTTTGCTTTGGACAAGCGGATCGCTTAATCTTACAGCCTCAACTTTTTCTATCCGGACATCGTTCCAGATTCCCATATCACGGCCTCTGACTGTCGGCATCCAATCCCAGCCTACCGTGGCGTGGAACGTCGGGTTATCAGCACCAAGCTGACCTCCATTGAAGTCAGGACTCTCTGCGTTCTTTTCCTTGACAGCGGCAAAGTGGGCTGGCTTTATGATGTGCACGGCTATGACATTGTTCTCGTTTTGAATCAGATCCGTGATGTCGAAACTTGCGCGCTTGAACGCTCCCGCAATGTTTCCGACATAACTCCCGTTTAGATAAACTTCGGCTTTCCAATTGATTCCGTCAAAGGATAGGAAAAGCCGCTCGCCTTCCTGACGCTTTGCCGCTTCGACAAGCCCAGCGACAGAACTTGGTGTCCATCTGTACCAGAAATCAGAATTGAAATACGACTCCGAAATCTGAAGGTTATTGTCAGCGATTCCCGGATCCGGAACTGCCCCGGCGGCTATATAGCTGTAAAGAACTGTTCCCGGCACGACAGCAGGCAGCCAGGACGAATCGTCATATTCATTGGTGGAGACAGCCTCTCCGCTCCCGGCGACAGCGGAAGCACGTTGAAGTCGCCATTCAGGTTTGGTATCTTCTTTCGCCTGAGGTCCAAAGACTTCCATCTCGCCCAATGCGAAATGGCCGCTCTCATCAGCGCCTTCCATCGAAAGACGGACATAACGGGCGTTACCTACCGCTTTGAATGAATATGTCAGCGAATCTGTCTGTGGAAGATCTGCAACCTTTTTCCAGTTCTCCGCGTCGTCCGAGATCTCAACACTACCATTTTTAGCCTTATGGATCCAATGAAGGCGTAATTCATTGAATCTCTTTTTAGAACCAAGATCAACATAGACCCACTGCGGTTTGTCGTCAGCACTCATCCACGCGCTTGAGTAGACTTCGGATGGCAGAACATTGAAACCACGGGACTCTTTTGAATCATAAGGCCCGGTGTCAGAACTCTTCCCGAATGATGGTTCCGTTGAGAAATCCACAGCATATACCACCCAAAAAAGAGCCCTTTCCATATTGAACTCAATCTTGAAATGATTGAAATCAACAGCGTCATTCAAAGGTATTTCCAAATCCAACTCACGGACAGGGCATGTGATCGTCTCAGTCTGCTTGTTCGGGTCAGTGATGACCTCCGGATAACGCTTGTTTCCCGGCAGTCCGGAATTTCCGATGAATCCGACCTGTCTCATTCCGACCTTCGAGTCCCCAGCAAGACAAGAAATCGACCACCCTTTCGCAGGTTCCTCATAAACCACATATCCCCGGACACGCACGCAGGCAGCTGAAAACTTCTGGGCACTCCATTCATATTCAATGAAATCAGACGCACCTTCCAACCTGTTGCTTGAATATGGTCCCGCGTCCAGCGTCCATTCCTTCTCGCGCCGTGGCAGTTCCCCCTCAGCCGTGCAGACTTTCAGCCAAGCCGGCTCTGAAGCCGACACACCCCCATCCGTGACCAGCTGTGCCGTAAGGTTATAATCATAAGAAGACGAAGCGTATGCAGCCTTGTTCAAGGCGATATTAACAGTCGTGTCGTTCGGTGAGCAACCAACCATAGCCGCGACAACCATCATCGCGGCGGCATCGGACAATTTCTTGATAGACATAACTTATTATTAATCAGTGAAAGCGGAGGATACAGGATTCGAACCTGTGGGGCCTTTCAGCCGACTTGTTTTCGAGACAAGCACCATAAACCACTCGGACAATCCTCCGTATTTTGCGATGCAAAATTAATAAATTTCGGAATAAATATCAATTTGTGGACGGATTTATCATAAGATGTTTCCGGATTTCCTCCTTGGTCAGCGAAACGGCGATGAGGAACTGGGCGAGAATATACGTCAGCATCACCAGGAAGCCATGCAACGGAAGGCGTATGCCGGTGAACATGCCGGCGGCAAGGATCGCATCAGAGATGACAAAAAGGACATAGCCTACGAGGGTCATGATGTAGAGGCGGTTTTTGGTCTCGACGGCTGCCAAAATCACCGCGTTGATGACATATGCGAACACACCTGCGTACACCACGACGCAGCCTCCCAAGAATCCCTTGACATCGAATGCGTGGGCGGGGATGGTCGTGACAGCGATCAGGATGGCCAGAATCATGAACCTCATCAGCACCTCCTTTGTGCCTGTAACTTTTCGCGGCTCAGGAATCGTCAGGAAATAGAATATGTGACCGACGAGAAAGGCCAGAAGCCCAGCGAGGAAGAAGGTCTGCCCGTTGAACATCAGCAGGATGTCCCCCAACGCCCCGAACGCCATAGCCAGCATTAAAGTGGCGACCTTGCACCCACGGACATCATTCTCCTTCAAAAGCAGCCAACAAAACAACGCCAGCGACGGCACGATCAAAGGCTTGGTGCACATCGCAAGAATATGTCCGCCAACGAATTTGCCGGCGAGATTCCCGACCGATGAAAAGATGAAAATACAGAGCGTCAACTGACGCGGCATCTTTAAAGACTTCATTTTCATTGAATATTTCCGTGAATATACGCAATAATATTCCCGTTTGCAACCTATTCCTTCAAGGATAGTTTCCGCACAGACAATGGAATAGGATGAATTGACTCCGGCTCGATATTCCGTCTCACCGCATCCACCAAATTTCGCAGTGTCAAATCTCTGGCCCGCCTGGACAGCTCACACTCCCAAACCACAATCACATTCCATCCCAACGCCTCAAGAGCCGCCACTTCCTGCGCGTCCCTCTCCTTGTTCCGCCGGATCTTCTCCTGCCAGAACTCCACATTCGACCGAGGCATCCTGAACTTGTCGCATCCTGGATGCCCGTGCCAGAAACACCCGTTTATGAATATCACAGTATGGTACCTCCTCAGCACGATGTCCGGACATCCCGGCAGCCTTCTGGAATGCAACGAATATCTGAACCCTTCCGAGTGCAGCCACCTCCGCACGACCATCTCCGGCCGTGTGTCCTTTCCCCTGATCCGCGACATGCAGTAATGCCGCTGCTCCCGTGTCATCGTGTCAGACATTTCTCTAAGACGCTCTTACCTAAGAAAACACGAAGATAACAATATTAACGATTCCGAAGAGCGTAATTCATGGACTATTACGCTTTGGGAAAGTAAAAAAGATCTTCAGAAGCGTGAATATGTAAAAATAACGCCCGCCCTGTAACCAGAGCGGACGCCTGAAGTTTTATCCCAAATAAGGATTGTGAATATCTCTACTTCTTTGTTATACGGGCTGTCCAACCGCCGCCTGGAGCCATGTGGATCTTGACTTTGCGGTCAGCGGGAACCGAAACGAGTTCACGCTTGTAGTCACGGGCGGCGCGGTCGGCGTTGATGCCGTCACGGAATATCTCCATTGTCCAGTCGCCTTCTCCGAGGAAACCGAGATCCAAGGTGAGGTCACGGGCTTTCCAATCGTTGAGAGAACCGACGTACCAGACATCGCCGCTGCGGCGGGCAAGGGTGATGAAACGTCCGAGGACTCCGTTCACGGCCACGCTCTCATCCCAGACTGTCGGGCAGTCCGCGATGTACTTCGTGCACTCCGGCTCGGCCATATAGTTGGACGGAGAGTCGCACAGCATATTCAAAGGAGAGTCGAAGACGACATATTCAGCGAGCTGGTGACAGCGGGTACCCTGGCTCATCGCCTCGGAATTCACAGGATGATAGTTCTTCTGAATGGCGTTGCGCATCGCACCCTGAGTGTAGTCCATAGGGCCGGCGGCCATTCTGATGAAAGGTACGGTGACATCGTAGGTCACCTGATCCACGTCGGACTTGCTCCACTTCATCTGTTCCAAACCGAAAACTCCTTCATAATTGATGACGTTAGGGTACGTACGGTTGAGTCCGACAGGCTTGAACGCACCGTGGAAATCAATCAGAAGTCCGTATTTAGCCGCGGTCTCGGCGGCGCGCCTGAAGAAATCAACCATATATTGGTCGTCACGATCCATAAAATCTACCTTGAAGCCCTTGATTCCCATCTCGGAGTAATGCTTGCAGACGTTCTCCATATCCCTGTCGAAAGCATAGTAGCCGGCCCAAAGGATGAGGCCTACGTTGTGCGCTTTGGCATATTCACAAAGCATCGGGAGATCGATCTCAGGGATGATCTGCATCAGATCGGCTTTCTTGTTGACAGCCCAGCCTTCATCGAGAATGACATATTCGATGCCATGCTTCTGAGCGAAGTCGATGTAGTACTTGTAGGTGTCGTTGTTGATGCCGGCGCGGAAGTCCACTCCGTAGAGGTTCCAAGCGTTCCACCAGTCCCAAGCGACTTTTCCAGGCTTCACCCAGCTGAAATCCTGCGATGGATCGGCCGGCTTGCCAAGCTTCCAGACCATATCGTTCACAGCCAGATCGGCATCATTCGTTGACACCATTATAATCCTCCAAGGGAAGGATTCAGCAGCTGTGCAGACGGCAAGATATTCCTCACGCTCCTTGACAATGCCCTGAAGCATATTATGTCCGCCCTGCTCGACAGTCTTTGGGTACGGAGCGAAACGTCCTGAAAGAGTTGTCGCGTCACCTTCGTTGTAAAGGTACATTCCAGGATAGTCAACCAGATCGGACTCAGTGATCAGAACCTTCATTCCACCTTCCGCAGACACCGCGATCGGAAGAAACGCAAGCCTCTCCTTGTTCCACTGCGACAGGGCATGGATGGAATAAGTGTTCTCAAAGGAGTTCCAATACTGGTTCTCAAGGGTTTCGGTGTGCTGTTTCACATAAGGGACGTACGCATCCCAATCCTTGGCGAAATTGAACTGCGCCTTCTCCGCCAAAACCTTCGACTCATCCTTCAAGGAACTTGTGAAACGGTAGGCCACACCTTCGTCATAGGCGCGGAACGTCAGCGTGAACTCTTTGAATATGATGGAGATCTCATTGTAATTGTCGCGGACCACAGCCTTCTTGTAGGCAATGGCAGGAAGAGTCTGGTCCACACTTGCCTTCCTCACTTTGCGGACCTTGTCATTCTCTCCGAACACGATGCCGCCGGACAGGGTCATGGAAATCTCTGACGGTTCGATGAGGCTGACGGCGTCCCTCGCCACCGAGTAAGAAACTGTCTTTCCGATGGAGACCGTGGCTGTGAGGTGTCCGTCCGGGGATGTGACTTTATAGGTCGCATCCTTGGCCGCGGATGGAAGAAGAGTTGCGGTAATAACCACAAATGATACCAAAATAGCTTTGAAATTCATATTCAATATAAATAATGTGTTGTTTTTTCGGTGATAAAGATACAAACTATCTTTGAATATTCACGCGATGATTCAAAATCAGTTGAAAAATTGGAAAATTGAAAAATATAACTATTTTTGCGAAAATGCGTGTTATGAGCAATCCACCAATGAACTCGAAATAATCACAGTCATTCCGTTTAGCCTGATGATCAATAGCAATCAATAAATTAGCATTCAAGACCATGATGAGAAAATTACTCACTTTCCTCCAGGCTGTCGCCATCGCCACACTTATCGCTGGCTGTGGCGGGACCGGAACAGAGAACGAACCGGAGATCACGCCTGAAATCAAGTTTACCGAGGACATCGTCACCTCCGGTATTTCTGTCGAAAGCGCGGAGCAGTCAATCACACTGAGTTTCAGCACCAACGTGGCTTGGTCGGCGACAACGTCAGCGGACTGGATCACCATTTCACCTTCATCGGGAGCCGCCGGTAAGAATTCTGTCAAAATCAAGGTCGAGGAGAACACGGAGAGCAAGCAGCGCACCGCGACCATCACGATCAAGACCACAGACGGAAAGTGCACAGCCTCAATCAAGGTTACACAGGGCAAGGACAAGATCATCTTTGAGGACGCGAACTTCAAAGCCTACCTGGTCGCCAACTTCGACACAGACAGAGACGGTGAGATCAGTCAGATGGAGGCATTGGGGATCAAAGACATCAATGTCAGCACCGAGGACATCGCATCCGTCTCTGGAATTGAATATATGACCAATCTTGAGACCCTCATATGCCGTGGCACATTCAACAATGGAGATGCCAGCGGGTTGCTCACGTCTATTGATGTCACTCACAATAAGAAATTAACGTCCTTGGATGTCGGGTGCAATGTCCTGACCAGAATTGACATCAGCAACAACACTGAACTCACGGAATTGTCTTTTGAGAATAACAATCTTACCACCATTGACGCGGGGAATAACGTCTCGCTGATCAGAATTAACGGTGACAGCAATAAACTGGAAACAATAATTCTGCCGCTAAGCAAATCACTGGCCGTTCTCAGTGTTAGATACAACAAACTTACATCTCTGGACGTGACACGGAACGAAGGGCTCGACTCCTTGGATTGCGAATGGAACACATTGTCAGAGCTCAATCTGTCCCGCAACACGTCTCTTGTTTATCTTAATTGTGGGGTAAACAAGCTGAACACATTGGATTTGTCCCACAACACTGAACTTGAGGAATTGGTTGCATATACCAACCAGATGACCATGCTGGATGTTTCCAAATGCAACAAGATTAAAGAATTGAATTGTGGATCAAACTACCTTGAAACGCTTGATATCGGACGATGCACAGAACTAAGGGTCCTCGATTGCGAATGGAACGGTCTTGATGAATTGACAATACCTCCGATCACCAGTTTGTACAAGTTATACTGTGGTGGCAACTATCTAAAGTCCTTAGACATCTACGCAAACACTGGTTTAAGGACATTTGACTGCTCCGGCAATCAAATCAAATCATTGGATGTCTCCAATAACACTGCATTGAATGACCTGAATTGCTCTGATAATAAAATTGAGACTCTGGACATTTCCAAGCTGACGAATCTCAAGAACCTGTATTGCGATGATAACCCGCTGTCCACACTATACATATTCAAAGGTCAGCTGGATGGTCTGAGAAAAAAGGAGATTCCTGACGGAGTCAAGATAATAGACGGTTCAACCACAGGCGGCAACGACGACACGACCACCGGCGGAAAGATCACTTTGGAATAACCAATTAAACATAGCCGAAAAATGAAGTTATTGAATATATTCACGAATATCCTGGTTCTGTCATCGATGGCGGTTTCTGTAGCCTGTAATGAGACAGAAGAGCGCGGCTCCGAGGCACGCACCATCAACGCGGTGATAGTGCAGCAGCCAGACACAAGAACATCATTGAACGGTCCGGATGCGAACGGAGTTTACAGGACGGTCTGGTCACCCGGAGATCAGATAATGGTCTTTTCCGGAGATTTAGCATGTCGCTACATCCTCAAATCCGGAGAGAACACCAACAAAGGCGTATTCGAGGGGTATGGAAACTCGGAAGATCTTGTGGCCGTCTATCCTTTGTCAATCGGGATCAGCAGGACTGGGGCGACTATCGAAGTAGGACTGCCTGAAGTTCAGGAATATGTCAGCGGAAACATCCCGCTCGGCGCCTATCCTATGCTCGGAATCTACGGCGACGAGACATTTTCGTTCAGAAACCTGTGCTCGGTTCTGAAGGTTCCTATGTTTGGAGACGCGACAGTCAAGTCAATCACTTTCACCCCGAACAATGCCGGTGTCAAAGCCTCTGGCAAGGCTGTCATCAATGTCAATTCGACACAACTGGAGATGGACGACAACTCCAAGCCATCCGTAAAACTTGATTGTCCGGACGTGAAACTGTCCGCTCAGCCGACCGATTTCCATTTTGTGGTTCCGGCGCAGATATATCCCGGCGGCTTCACGCTCACAATCGCCACAGACAAAGGAGACGTTGTCAAGACTCTCAAATCTGACATAACCCTTGACCGTTCGGTACTCTACCCTATCGAGGCCTTCGAATGCAAGATTGACAGTAAGGAGAACATCATCTTCGAGGACGCTAACTTCAAGGCTTATCTGGTCGCCAACTTCGACACTGACGGTGACGGTGAAATCAGCAAGGAGGAAGCGCTTGCCATCACGAAAATAATAGTCGGCACCAAGGACATCGAATCACTGGCAGGTATCGAGCACATGGCCAATCTTACAGAACTAAGATGCGAAGGACCGTGGAGTTTTTTTGAACCAGAGGAAGACCCGGAGGGAAAACTGAAAACCCTGGATGTGTCAAAAAACGTGAACTTGACAATACTTTACTGCGGTTTCAACCAGCTTACATCCCTGGATGTGACAAACAACCCTAAAATCGAGCAATTACGCTGTGCAGGCAATAACCTGAACAGCCTTGATGTCAGCAAGAACACAGAATTAATAGAGTTCGAGGCCTATAACAACAGACTCTCCTCCATTGATGTCAGCAACAACCCAGAACTTGAATATATCGATCTGACCAATAACCAGATCAAATCAATTGATGTAAGCAAGAACCTTGAACTCGAAAGGATTACATGTTCCGACAACAAATTGACTTCAATTGATGTCACAAATAATCAGAAGCTGACTACATTGAATATTAGCGGCAACAGCATAGTCAAGATTGACCTCGGAAACAATCCTGAACTAAAACATTTAATCTGTAATAAAAACAAGATTTCCGAGCTTGAACTCAGTAATAACAAAAAACTGAAGAGTTTGAACGTAAATGACAACAATCTCACATCTCTTACGGTGAATTGCTGTCCGGAAATCAAAACATTGAAAGCAAATAACAACCTTATCAAAGAGATGGACATTTCCGAGTTGACAAGTCTGTTTGATTTCTATTGTTCAGGCAATCCACTTGAGACACTGTACGTCTTTGATGGGCAGATTGATGCACTCTTTGAAAAAGAGATTCCATTAACCACAAAAATTGTAGTGAAAGGCACCGAACCCGGTGAGGACGAGGTGTTCACAGTCACCCCGACTCTGTTCGATATTGACGGCTACGAGCAGGACATCACGATGACAGTGACGGCGAACATAAGCTATTCGATTGACTCGCAGCCAGAATGGATCAGCAAAAAGTCCGATAACTCAGGCGTGTACACATTCACGGTCAGCGCGAACACAACTTCTTCCTCAAGAAGCGGCGAAATCATATTCAAGAATGTCAACAACTCATTTCTGACGGTGACGGTCAAGCAGGGAATCCAAACCTACACATCATCTGACTACAGTCAGGACGGACAGGTGACCAAGATTCATTCGGCGACTGTCGGCAAGGGAATCGACGTGGTGTTTGTCGGAGACGCGTTCGCGGACAAGGATCAGGATCTTTTCAACAAGTACGTCAAGCTTGGCAAGGAGGCTTTCTTCACCGAGGAGCCGTTCAGGAGCACGAAGGACAGGTTCAACATCTACCGGATCGGTTCAGTCTCGAAGAACGGAATCATTGCACAAGAAGGTGGTGACACCAAGTTCTCGGCGCAGTTTGAACAGGGAACGTACGTAGGAGGAGACAACAATCTTGTCAACAGTTTCGTCAAGGCATCGATCCCGTCCGTGGATCTGACAAAAACAATCATATTCGTGATCATCAACAAAGCAAAATACGCCGGAACCTGTCATATGTACAGTAACAATCAGGCTGTCTGCTACGTTCCTCTCTGCCGCAACGAAAACGAGTACGCCCAGACACTCAGACACGAAGGCTGCGGCCACGGATTCGGAAAACTGGCGGATGAATACTTCTATGACTCCATGGGCAGAATTCCTGATGACAAGGTCTCAGAACTGAAGAAATGGAAAGGTTTCGCCTACGGATTTTACGAGAATGTGGACCTGACATCCGATCCGAACACCATCCTCTGGTCAAAATTCATCTCCGACTCAAGATATTCAGGTAAGGTTGGCGTCTATGAAGGTGGCTATACCTACCCTTACGGAGTCTATAGACCGACTGATAACAGCATCATGCGCTACAACACGGGAGGTTTCAACGCCCCGTCCAGAGAGGCTATCTACAAGAAAATCATGAAGTTCTCCGAGGGTGACGCATGGACTTACGACTACGAGACATTCGTGGCGTTCGACGCTCCGGCAAGAAGCGCCGAGGCCGTCACCAGAGCCGCCGCTCAATGCGCTGCCGTTGACAAGGCCAATTTCATCCCTCTCGCCGCGCCGGTGATGGTCATGGTTGACAAATGATGTCAAAGTCAAGAATATCCACACTCCTGGCGCTAGCGCTGGGACTAATCTCAATCTCCAGTGCCAGGACAAGAGTTCCTGGCACTGGTGCTTTGAGTCAAGCGATGTCTGGCACACGGACAGGGATGACTACGTCTCCAACAACTACTTGAAACCGGACTGGCTGTCGGCATGATAAGTGCCGGAGCCGGTTACAGCGTGGTCACTACCGCATCAACGCTCACGGCCGCACCAAAATCACGATGTGCAGACATCAGTCAACCTTGATCTTCAACGAATATTTTCCTGCGGTCATCGTCTTCGGCTTGCCGTTTGAAGCCATGACAGTGGCAGTTGTGCCTTCCGGAACTTCAATTGCGAGCGAGGCGACATGAGACTTGACAGACTTGCGGCTGATTGAGACGCGGATCATTCCGTAATGGGTCTCAAGAGCGGCGGAAGCGGTCTTCAAAGTTCCCAGCTGAGGCTTGACCTCGAAAGTCTGGAAGCCAGGTGCCGTCGGCTCGATTCCGCAGAGTTTCTGGCTCAGGATCGTAAGCGGGCCTCCACTCCAGGCGTGGTTGATCGTGCCGCCGCCAAAGCCTTCGCTGCCGATTCCCCAACCCTCGAACAAGGTCGTGTAGTCGTACTTTAGCATCTTGGCGTAGCGGGACTTCATCCTTTCGATGGCGAAGTCGGCGTGTCCCATCTTGAAGAGAGCCTCAAGGACATATTTCTCCATATAAGGGCTGGCGTGATATTCCTTTTTAAGGGTCTCGAACAGAGCCGGATACTTGTCCGGTGAGGCAAGACCGGAGACAACGGCCATCGCCTGAGCGCGGTCGTCTGTCTGTTTCTTGTAGTTCGGGTCACGGTAGGCGGTACCGGTCCAATACTGCGCGTCAAACGCATCGGAGATTCTTTTCATCAAAGCTTCGATAGTCTCCGCATCCCTCTGCTTGCCGAGAATGCGGGCGAATTCCTTTTGAGACTTGAGGGCAAGGTAATACCAGCAGTTCGTCAGAACCTCGGTGTCGATGTCATCGCCCCAGTCGCCCCAGTTCCAGTCGCCCTGACGGACGTTCAGAAGACCATTGTCCTTGAATTCCCAAAGACCGCTTCCAAGCAGATAGCGCTGCACCTTAGGATAGACCTCGGCCACGAAGGTGCTGTCGCCGCTGAACCAGTACTGGGTGTGGAAACCGTACCAGCCCACGGAAGCGAGCATCTGGAGCGGGAGTTCTATCACACGGTTGCCGGCCGGCACCGGAGAATAGACCACCCCGTTCGCCTCCTGCCAGTTCACAAGCTCAAGGATCCCCTTTCTGGCAAGCAGTTGTCCGGACGGTGACAACGCATAGAAAGCCTCTCCCAATTCGTTTACCTCATCTCCCCACCACTGGGCGCGCTCACGGTCAGGACAATCCATATAGGTGTCACGCATTGTGATGTAAAGCGTCCTCGCCGCGCGTTTCCAAAGTTCATTAAGGAACGGATCCTCACACTCGAACGAGCCGGAGAACTCGGTGTCATAACCAGTCTCACGGTACTTAAGATCAATGACTTTCACTCCCGAGGGTACGATGTACCAAACCTCGTGGCCGTTCATCCAGCCGAGGTTCTCATATTCCTGAACACCTTTGCGGGCAATGTACTCAGCGCGGACATTGTTCTCGCTGCCGCCACGATAGTTGTCGGTCATTATCCTGACCATCTCGCCACCGTTCGCCTCGACCTTGAGGTATGGAGTTATCTGGGCGTTGTAAGGCAGCTTGCAATAGACGGTGTCATTGGATTGACGTACAGAGACATATTCCTTGAGTCCGTAATCCTTCCACATCGGGATCGGGCGCTCAACAAGCTCGCCCATCGCCGGCCACGCCATCTCATCCACATTGTCGGCCCCGTGCATCTTGCGGCGTATGTCAAAGCCAGGCATATTCCAACCTTGCATCTCTTTGCGCGCGTCGAAGCGGATGTTGCTTTCCGGGAGACGGTAGTTCGGATGCGGGGCGTCCGTGCTGCTGTAGGCTGGGTTAGGAACGCAGAGCCAGGATTTGTCGGAAAGGATCTTCAGTTCAGGAGATATGGCCTCGAAGATCAGCGCCGCCTGACCGCTGCTGTTGTGGCTGAACCCCTGCTTTCCGAAGTGCCAGAGCAGGATGGCGATCGTGTTGTTGCCCTCCTTGAGGAAAGGTGCGATGTCAACCTTGTCGTAATAGGTTCCGTTCGGGAACGGTCCACGCTTGAGCCCACCCTCGAAGACAGCGAGTTCGCCATTGATCCACATCCAGTACTTTGAATCCACCGCGATCCTGGCGATAAGTTTGTCCGGACGCTTTGTCACATTGACTTCCTTTCGGTAGGAAATCCAGGTGTTTGTCGTGCTCTGGACCCAAGGATGAGTGATCCAATGGGCCTTCCAGTCGGAACGGGACTCCGCACCGGCGAATGAGGCCGAAGCAAGGGTCAAGGCCGCGGCGATGGCGGTCTTTCTGATCAGATTTGAAAGTTTCATTGTCATATACATTGATTACTAACTCTCGTGTTAAATGGCCAGCAGCGGCCGGACCTTGGAAGTTCCGCGCCAAGGTTGAAAGACAAATATAATCATTTTCGTCGATGAAAAACGGGGGTTCGTCGATTTGAGTTGAATAAAATCCACCGCGCGACTACTTTCGCCACCGGATTTTGATCATCAATGAATATGAAAAAGTACGTTATCATCATTATCACAGCCCTGACGGTCGTCTCTCTGACCGCCGGTGCCCAGGCTAAGAAATGGACGTTGCAGGAATGCATCGACTACGCCGTAGAGAACAATATAGCCCTCCGGCAAAGCAGGAACGCGCATCTGGCCGGACTTGAGGACACGTATCAGGCCAAAGCGGCTATGTTCCCTACACTCAATGCATCAACGAGCCAAGGAATCACAAACAGACCGTTCTCGGAAAACGGGAACAGCACGGTTGTCGGATCGGATGTCTATAGCACATCAAAGGCAACCAGTTGGTCCGGGAACTACGGATTGAACGCAGGGGTGACTCTCTACAGCGGAGGAAGTCTTCGCACGGCTTTGAAGCAGAGCCGTCTGCAGAACTCTGTCGATTCGTTGTCCGTGGAAGAGAACACAAATGATGTCGTGATTTCCATCGTCAAGGCTTATATGCAATGCCTTTACGCCGCTGAGGCTGTCAAGGTGAGCGAGAGCACGGCGGAGACATCAAAAGCGGAACTCGACAGAGCGGTCGAACTCAAGAACGCCGGGGAACTCAGCAAGGTAGATGTCGCGCAATTGGAAAGCCAGTACGCCAGCGATCTCTATCAGATAACCTCGGCTAAAGCCACTTTGGACAACTACAAACTGCAACTCAAACAGTTGCTCGAACTCGGGGTCAGCGACGAGATTGAGCTTGAAGAGCCGACCGATGACGAGGCCGGAATCCTGAGACTGCTTCCAAGCAAGGAGGAAGTCTATGCAAACGCTCTTGAATCAATGCCGGAGATAAAAAAAGCTGGCCTGAACGTACAGGCTGCGGATTTAGGCATCAGACAGGCCAAATCTGCATATTCCCCTACCCTCTCAGCGACAGCCGGAATCGGCACGACCAACGTTTCCGGAACGAACAGTTCATTCGGCAGTCAGTTGGAGAAGAACTTCAACGAGAGCATCGGCCTAAGCCTCCAGATCCCTATATTTCAAGACAGGAAGGCAAAGACGGCGGTCAACAAGGCGAAGATCGAGGCCGACAACAGCAGGTTGGAACAACTCAGTACGGAAAAGGCTCTGCTAAAGGAAGTTGAAGACACCTATCTGGAGGCGGTCTCCGCCCAGTCCAAGTACACTTCCGCCAAGGAACAAGCACGTTACGCCGAACAAAGCTACGAACTCACGGCCGAGCAGTTCAACGTCGGAATGAAGAACACCGTGGAGCTGATCACCGCGCGAAACAACCTTCTCAACGCCCGCGTACAGCTCCTCCAATCAAAATACACGGCATTGATGAACAATGCTCTACTCGACATTTACCAAGGAAATTATAAAATCAATTAATATGAAAACCAAGACTTTATGGATCGCGGTCGGCATCATTTGCACCGCTGCGGCACTCTGGCTGATCTTCCGCCCTACCGGAAAGCAGACAGTCACTCTTGAAACAGCCAAGACTGAAAGAATCGACATCTCCAACTCGGTCACCGCCACCGGAACGGTTGAACCTGTCACAAAGGTGGAAGTCGGCACCCAGGTGTCCGGAATCATCGACAAACTCTACGCGGACTACAACGACATCGTCAAGGCAGGTCAGGTCATCGCTGAAATGGACAAGGTGAACCTCCAGGCCGAGCTTGTCTCCTCACAGGCACAACTCTCCGCAGCCAAGACGGAATTCGAGTACAGGGAGAAGGAATATAATAGGGCCAAAACCCTGCACGACAAAGAGTTGGTCAGTGATTCTGAATATGATTCCTCGTATTATCAATACGAAACCGCAAAGAATGCGTACAACCAGGCGCAAGCATCTTTCACCAAAGTTAAAAGAAACCTTAGCTATGCCACAATAACGTCACCTATCGACGGCGTGGTCATCAGCAGAGCCGTGGAGGAAGGCCAGACAGTGGCTGCGGGATTCGAAACTCCGACCCTGTTTACGATCGCAAAGGATCTCGCCGATATGCAGGTGATCGCTGACGTGGACGAGGCTGACATCGGCCAGGTAAAGGAAGGCCAGAACGTCACCTTTACCGTGGATGCCTATCCGGACGATGTTTTCAACGGAACTGTGCAGCAGGTCAGGCTGGAGGCCACAACTACCTCGAACGTCGTGACCTACGAGGTTGTGATCACGGCTCCGAATCCGGATCTGAAACTGAAGCCGGGACTCACGGCCAACGTGACCATCAACACTCTGGAAGAGAAAGATGTGCTGGCTGTGCCGACTAAGGCGCTGAGGTTCAACCCTGATCCTGAGATGCTTAAGGGATTGGGAATCGAGGTTGACGGCATCGCTGACGAGTCCGAAAAGATAGTCTGGGTAAAGAGCGGAAACTCTATCTCGCCTAAGGCGGTGACTACAGATCACACAAGCGGAGACAAGACAGGGATCACAAGCGGCTTGACTGACGGAGAAGAGGTCGTTATAGGCCTCACGGCAGAAGCACCTAAGAAGATGGAAACGGCTGAAAGAAGTCCGTTCGCACCGGGACCTCGTGGTGGAAAGAAATAATGCCGGCAACATAAACTGGAAAAAGTATGAAAGACGTTATCAAACTTGAGGACATAAGGCGCGACTTCGTTGTCGGTGACGAGACCGTCCACGCATTGCGGGGAGTGTCCTTCACAATCACGGAGGGCGAGTTCGTCACGATAGTTGGAACCTCAGGATCAGGCAAATCCACGCTTCTGAATATTCTTGGATGCCTTGACACTCCGACTTCGGGGGAATATTACCTCGACGGGGTTTCGGTCAGGACGATGGACAAAAACGAACGCGCCACACTACGGAACCGCAAGATCGGTTTCGTGTTCCAGAACTACAACCTGCTGGCGAAGACCACGGCCATCGAGAACGTGGAGCTGCCGCTGATGTACAACCACAAATATTCCAAGAAGGAGAGGTTCGACCGTTCGGTGGAGGCGTTGAAGGCGGTCGGTCTCGGGGACAGGTTGGAGCATAAGAGCAACCAGATGTCGGGAGGACAGATGCAGAGGGTGGCGATCGCAAGAGCCTTGGTGAACGATCCTGCGGTGATTCTCGCTGACGAGGCGACCGGCAATCTGGACACGCGCACCAGTTTTGAGGTTCTGGTTCTGTTCCAGAAACTCCATTCCGAGGGTCGAACGATCATATTCGTGACCCATAACCCGGAGATCGTGAACTACAGCACACGCACCATCACACTTCGGGACGGCAGGGTCACGAGCGACGTGCTGAACGGGCATATTCTTGACGCCGCGGAGGCGCTGGCCAAACTGCCGGCCGAGAACGACTGCTGACATATTCATAAAAGATTTTTGCAATGAATTTCGCCAATCTATTCAGAATAGCCCTGAAAGCACTGGGCAACAACAAGTTCAGAGGATTCCTGACGATGCTCGGCATCATTATCGGTGTCGGCTCCGTCATCACAATGCTCGCCATCGGCCAAGGCTCCAAGAAGAGCATCCAGGCCGAGATCAGCGAGATGGGATCCAACATGATAATGATCCATCCGGGAGAGGACATGAGGGGCGGAGTACGCCTCAGCGCCGATGACATGCAGACGCTGAAAGTCAAGGACTTCGAGGACATCCGCCAGGAATGCGGCCACGTCTCGCTTGTCTCCCCTTCCGTCAACTCCACCGGCCAGGCGGTCTATGGCGCCAACAACACGCCGACATCCGTCTATGGTGTCAACGAGGAATTCCTCGACATCAGAGGCTACAAGGTGCAGGACGGCGACATATTCTCTGAGCAGGACATCAAGACGGCGGCGAAGGTCTGTCTTGTCGGGAAGACGGTCATCGACCAGCTTTTCACGAACGGCGAGAACCCGGTAGGAAAGGTCATCCGCTTCGGCAGTATTCCGTTCCGCATCGTCGGAGTGTTGGAAAGCAAAGGTTACAACAGTATGGGGATGGACCAGGACAACCTGATCATCACCCCGTACACCACCGTGATGAAGCGTATCCTTGCCGTCACCTACCTTCAGGAGATCGTCTGCTCCGCTCTGAGTGAGGAATATACCGATGAGGCCATCAGCGAGATCACCGATGTCCTCCGCCGCAACCACAAACTGAAGGAGGCCGATGACGATGACTTCAACATCCGTTCCCAGCAGGAACTTTCCTCGATGATGACCAGCACCAGCGATATGATGTCCACCCTTCTGGCGGCAGTGGCGGGAATATCGCTCCTCGTGGGTGGCATAGGCATTATGAATATAATGTACGTCTCCGTCACCGAGCGGACAAAGGAGATAGGCCTACGAATGAGCATCGGAGCGAAAGGCCGGGACATTCTCGCCCAGTTCCTGATCGAGGCGACACTGATAAGCATAACGGGTGGACTTTTAGGTGTGATCTTAGGCGTGGCGGTATCGTACATAGTCAAAGCCGTCCTCTCCTACCCTATCCTCATCCAGCCTTGGAGCATCGTCGTCTCCTTCCTCGTCTGCACCATAATCGGCATCTTCTTCGGTTGGTACCCGGCACGCAAAGCCTCCAACCTCGACCCGATTGAGGCCATCCGCTACGAGTAGCGGCATTATGTGCAGGCGACAGCGAAAAAAAGGCAAAAGTCAAATTTTGCACGTTACCAAAATTTGACTTTTGATTTTTTCGCTGTCGTTTCTTTTTATACGCTCTTTAACCCGCTTAAAGCGCCGTAATACACAATAAACTGTAAATCAACCCATTAGTTCATCACCCTTAGTTAGAGCCAACTAAAGATAACGGCTTTATTCCTTGTCTATCAATCGCTTATAAATCACGGATCCAGCCGCATCACTTTCACTGGCCTCTCATCGCCCTGGTAGAGTTGGCTGCACCAGTTGATCTTGCCGGTGTCTTGGAAGCCGCATTTCTCCATGACTCGGCCGGAAGCGGGGTTATCAACGAAATAATCACACCAGAGAGTATGGAAACCTTTAACATTGAAGCAGTAGTCGATCATCAGGCGAAGGGCCTCCGTACATATTCCTTTGTTCCAATATGGTTTGGCCACCCAGTAGCCGATTTCGGCGTCATCCTCGCCGATGCCGATGTTGCTCTCGCCGCTCGGATAATAACCAATACAGCCGATCGCCTCACCTGTATCATTCAGCTCGATCGCCCAAGTGTGGTCATTTGTGAATATATTCCTGATCACATCAAGGCTTTCCTCGAGGCTCTTGTGCACCGGCCATCCAGCACGCGGACCGACATCCGGATCGGAAGCATATTTGAACAACGTCTCGGCATCGCTTTCCTGCCAAGGCCGCAGTGTTATCCTGTTCGTTTTCATTTCACTCTTTTCTTCTTTCTGTCAGTGACTTATCAGCCGTAAAAAATGTAAACGCCAAGCGTGGCTCTGGATTTGCGAAAGGGAGAGTCAAAAAGCGGCCGCGGCATAGAGGAGATTCTTGTCAACATCATAGTGAACGGACATATTCATCGCCTCCCTATTCAAGAGGGCATAAACTCGTGATTCACTAACAATCAACCGTTGCGGCTCACGCTTCTTGTAAAGCACAGTCAGTGTAACCGCAAGGGCGACAGTCAGCAAACGTCCTATGTTCGCGGTTATGGATCCGACGGAAGATGTAGCGTCAGCGATAGGAATGAGGACCCAGATGCCGTTCATCATAATATGAAAGGAGATAGGCACCCATAGGTTATTGTCCCACACCATATACAGCCAGCTGAAAAACAGACTGCCGAGAGCGGTTACACAGAAGACCTGCAAACCGGACACGAAATCGTGTGATTGATAGAAATGTCCGAGCGTGAACAGAACCGCCGCCGGGAGAGCCGCCCAGATAAAGCGCCAGCCACAGTAGCGGTGCAGGACACCGAACAGGAATCCACGATATATCAATTCCTCAAAAAGTCCCGCGAAGACAGCGCCGAGGAAAAGTTTATCCCAACCAAACTCGACATGTCCAGCAATCAGGTTGCAGACTAACATAGGGATGCAGCACAGCAATCCAACCGCCCATCCTTTAAGAAAGTGCCTGCGGAGTCCCCAACATTCCAGAATATTCTTTCCTTTGCACACAATAGCAACCGTGATCAATGGAATGATGCAGGACAACAGATGCTTCATCAAAGAATATGCGAAAGAACCTTTCTTGAACAGGAGAGCGGCCAAGGCACTGTCACACGACACGACACGTTCACCGACATGTACCAAAGGGATGCGTGTCAGGACATAAAGCAGTGCGAATCCAGCCAGGGCAACAACTGATTTTGTTAAATTCGATTTCATAAAACCCTCACAAACCATATTTGACAAGCATTTGTGTCACTACCGTGACGATACGCTACAAATTTACATAAAAACTTATGTTTATAGTAAAGGATGTTACATAAAACAATGTTTTATAAATCTGATTCATCTTAACGAATTTATCCACAATTTTGTACATTTGTATTTTCCTTCTTGCACCATTCAAGGTCTCGTAAAGACGGAAATGGATTTTGTCTAAACAAAAGTACAGGATATGAACGAGTTACTATCCAAACTTCAAAGATGCGGGATTGTCTGGATCGCGGCCGTCTTGCTGACACAGATGACGGCGGCGGCGCAGAGCGTACTGCTTACCGGAAAGGTTGTGGACACGGACGGAGCTCCGGTGATCGGGGCGGGGATAATCTCTATGCAGAAAAAGACCACGGGAACGACCTCGGATCTGGACGGAAAGTTCAGCTTCAAGGTGCCGGCGGGGACGGAATCCGTGCTGTTCTCCTCGGTCG
>OLGM01000064.1_pt1 | contig 75384 bp, 64 predicted proteins | sample 1606001 | NCBI WGS metagenome assembly OLGM01 (sample SAMN03283294) | human gut metagenome | biome: human-associated habitat; material: feces | host: Homo sapiens | place: Peru | collected 2012
TAACTTTCTGTGCCATGATAAATGCACCTCCAAAAATCTGTGGTGAGTTGCGGCGCAGTGTCTCTGCGCCTCCCACGAGCGCGTGCACGCTGCACACGCTCTATAAGAACCGCACTGCGGTCTTACCTTGGTAAACGGAACTTGCCGGTTGGTTACGGCAACTCGACCTGACCGATCTCCACCTCTGCGGGGGTCTTGCGGCCGAACATATTGACCTTGAGCTTCACCTTGAAGTTCTCGGTATCAATGGCCTCCACAAGGCCCATAAAGCCTTCCAGAGGACCGGCGGTGATCTGCACGGTATCGCCGACAGCAAAATCGACGCTGAGCGGTGCAGCCTTCTCCACGCCCATCTTCTCCACTTCCTCAGCGGTCAGCGGAACGGGCTTGGAGGCGGGGCCGACAAAGCCGGTGCAGCCGCGCGTATTGCGCACGACATACCAGGTATCGTCGTTCATCACCATTTTGACCAGAACGTAGCCGGGGAACAGCTTGTGCTCCACCATCTTCTGCTTGCCGTTCTTGTCGATCTCAGGAACCATCTCAACGGGAACCTTGATGTCGCAGATCAGCTCCTGCAGGTGACGGTTCTCCACCATGGTCTGCAGGTCGTTTGCGACCTTGTTCTCGTAACCGGAATAGGTATGCACAACATACCAAAGAGCCTCAGTGGACTCATCTACCAGCTTGGTTGATTCTTCCATTTTGGTTGACCCTCCGTTTCAAGATGATTCTCAGGCGCCGATGATCAGGCCCAGAATACCACCGAAGATGGCATCCAGCAGGATCATCACAACCGCTGCGATCGCGACGGTCACGAGCACGACGATGGTGTTGGTCTTGACGTCCTGCTTGGACGGCCAGACCACCTTCTTTAGCTCGCTCTTGGTATCGCGGAAGAACTTTGCGACCCGTGCGCAGAAGCCCTTGACAGCGGCTTTAGCTTTGGCCACAAAGCCCGGCTTTTTCTCGGTTTTGTCTGCCATTATGCTCCGCCTTTCTTTTACTTGGTTTCGCGATGAACGGTGTGCTTCTTGCAGAAACGGCAATACTTCTTCATCTCGAGACGATCGGGGTTGTTCTTCTTGTTCTTCGTGGTGTTGTAGTTGCGCTGCTTGCACTCGGTGCAGGCCAGAGTGATTTTAACGGTCATTTGTTGACACCTCCATTATAACGGTTGTTTTGAACCTCCCTCGGGTGCGGGTGGCAGCTGTAAAAACAGGCGCACTTAATAACCCCGCAAAAGAGGTGATATCATTGTACCACGCGTTTTTCAATCCGTCAAGCAGAAAAAAGCGATTTTGAGAAACTTTTTTTGCAGCCTGTGTCTTTTTGTCCCAAAGCGGCTTTTTTGCATTCTGCTTGCATCGCGGGCGTAGATATTGTATAATGAATCGAAACGGCATTTTACCGGTTTGAAGCCGCCCCTTTACCGGGGCTTTATAAATAGGAGTGAGATATCATGCAGTCTGCAAATAAAATGTGCGTGGCGCTGCTGTTCGGCGGTATGTCCAGCGAACATGAGGTCAGCTGTGTCTCTGTGGGCAACTTTGTCCGCAACATCGACCGCAGCAAATACGAGGTGCTCACCGTGGGCATCACCAAGGAGGGCCGCTGGCTCTACACCGAAGCCACGGCGGAGCAGATGGCCGACGGCAGCTGGGAAGAGCTGCCCGGCAATATGCCCTGCGTGATCAGCCCGGACCGCGCCGACCACGGCATGATCCTGTTCACCCCGGACGGTCGGGTGGAAAAGATGCACCTTGACGTGGTGATCCCGGTGCTCCACGGCCTGTGGGGCGAGGACGGCACCGTGCAGGGCCTGCTGGAGCTGGCAGGCATCGCCTATGTGGGCTGCGGCGTACTGGCAAGCTCCGTGTGCATGGACAAGGCCGTGGCCAACGCCCTGTTTGAAGCCAACGGTGTACCCCACACCAAGTGGGTAGTCGCCAACCGCTGGGAGATCGAGAAGGATCTGGAGGGCGTGTGCGCCGGGGTTGAAGAAAAGCTGGGCTGGCCGGTATTCGTCAAGCCCGCCAATGCAGGCTCCAGTGTGGGCATCTCCAAGGTGTCCAGTCAGGAGGAGCTGAAGGCTGCCATCGCCCTTGCACTGGAAAACGACCGCAAGGTGGTATTTGAAGCCTTTGTGGACGGGCAGGAAGTGGAGTGCGCCGTCATCGGCTCTGACCCCGCCGTTGCTACCCGCCCCGGTGAGATCCTTGCCGGTGCAGAGTTCTACACCTATGATGATAAGTACAAGAACGGCGTGAGCCAGACCGTCATCCCGGCACATCTGCCGGAAGCCAAGCTGGACGAGGTAAAGACCTACGCCGCCATGGCCTACACCGCACTGAACTGCGAGGGTCTGGCACGGTGCGATTTCTTTGTGGAAAAGAACACCGGCCGGGTGCTCATCAACGAGATCAACACCTTCCCCGGCTTTACCGCCATCAGTATGTACCCCAAGCTCATGGAGCACGAGGGTCTGCCGGTGCCGCAGCTCATCGACCGCCTGATCGCACTGGCGGTGGAAAGGACGGAAAAGCAGCATGGATAATCGCCCCATCGGTGTGTTCGACAGCGGTCTGGGCGGCCTGACCGGCGTGCGGGAGCTGCGCAAGCGCCTGCCCCATGAGGATATCATCTACTTCGGCGATACCGGTCGGGTGCCCTACGGCAGCCGCAGCCCGGAGACCATTCTGCAGTACGCCCGGCAGGACGTGGCCTTTCTGCTTTCCAAAAACGTCAAGTGCATCATGGCCGCCTGCGGTACGGTGAGCAGCACCTACCCGGCTGCGGAAGCAGCGCAGCTGCCGGTGCCCTACCTCGGTGTAGTGGACGCCGCCGCCCGGGAGGCAGCCTTTGTCACCCGCAACCGCCGCATCGGCGTCATCGGCACAGCCGCCACCATCCGCTCCCGCAGCTACGAAAAACTGCTGCGGCAGCTGGTGCCCGGGGTGGAGATCACCGCCCGCCCCTGCCCGCTGTTCGTACCGCTGGTGGAGGCCGGGTATGTGGATCACAGCGAGGCCGGAAAGCAGCAGGTCACGAAGCTGGTCATTGCCCAGTACCTGACTGAGGTGCGCGAAGCCGGGGTGGATACCCTGATTTTGGGCTGCACCCACTACCCGCTGCTGAAAAGCATGATCGGGGAGTTTATGGGGCCGCACGTCACGCTGGTAGACCCCGCCATGACCGCCGCCCATCATCTGGAACGGATGCTCGCCGAGCGCGGGCTGCGCGCCAGCCACGAAAGCGGGCAGGCACACTTTTACGTCAGCGATGTGCCGGACAGCTTTGTGCAGACGGCAGACCTGTTTCTGGGCGAGTATAAAGGCGGCCCGGTGGAACAGATCGCCATTGATAAATATTGATAAGGAAAAACAACGTGAGCAAGCCACTGAAGGAAGACTATATCATCCGCATCAAAAGCCGCATTGAGCAGCGGCTGGACGAACCGGCTGCGGAAGAGGAAAAAGAAGAATTTGTGGAGCTGATGACCCGGGGCAGCTTTGTGCTGAAGGGCGGCAGCTACTATGTGACCTACCGCGAGACCGAGACCACCGGCTACGAGGGCTGCACCACCACCCTGAAGATCGCCGCAGACGGCAGCCGGGTGGCGATGCTACGGTTCGGTAAGGGCGGAGGGGCAGGCACCCAGCTGCTGATTGAAAAAGGCCGCCGCAACCTGTGCCACTACGAGACCGGCTTCGGCTCCATGACCTTGGGCGTGACCGCGGACGAGATCGACTGTCAGCTGACCGAAAAGGGCGGCACCGCCCGGTTTGCCTACCTGCTGGATGCCGACAGCGCCGAGCTGGTGAGCCGCAACCGTTTGGAAGTTACCGTGACCCATGTGAATTGATGAAGTTCCCTGAGACTGTGAAAGGAATCCGACCCATGACTGATTTTGAAAAGACCTACCAGAACTACAACCCCCGGCAGGCTGCGCTGGACGAGGCACGCGCTCTGCTGACCGCAGCCGCCAAGGCTGCTATGGCAGACGGCACCCTGCCCGAGGCAGAGCTGCCCGCCTTTATCGTGGAGATCCCCGCCGACGTGAAGAACGGCGATATCGCCTCCAACCTCGCCATGGCCGGTGCACGCACCTGGCGCAAGGCGCCCAAGATGATCGCAGATGCCCTGCTGGCACATCTGCCCTCTCTTGAAAACAGCGTGTTCTCCAAGGTGGAGGTCGCCGGTCCCGGCTTCATCAACCTGTTCCTGTCCCAGAGCTTCTGGGCAGGCGTGGTGCTGGGTGCCTGCGCCAACAAGGAGTATGGCCGCACCGACCACGGCAAGGGCGCAAAGTACAATGTGGAGTTCGTTTCTGCCAACCCCACCGGCCCCATGCACATGGGCAACGCCCGCGGCGGCGCACTGGGCGACTGTCTGGCCGCTGTGCTGGACTGGTCCGGCTACGACGTGACCCGCGAGTTCTATATCAACGATGCCGGCAACCAGATCCAGAAGTTCGGCAAGAGTCTGGCGGTGCGCTACCTGCAGCAGTTCTGCGGTGAGGAAGCCTATCCCCTGCCCAAGGAGTGCTATCAGGGCGGCGACATCAAGGTGCTGGCCGGTGAGTTTGCCGAGCTGAACGGCGACAAGTATGTTGCCGCCTGCAAGGACATGGACGAGGAGGCTCTGTTTGAGAGCGAAGCCTTTGCCGCCCTCAAGGACGCGCTGGTGGCCTACGCCCTGCCCAAGAACATTGCCGCATTGAAGCGCGACCTCGGCAAGTACCGCATCGATTACGATGTCTGGTTCCACGAGAGCACCCTGCACGAGTCCGGCGCGGTTCTGGCTGTGGTGGACAAGCTGCTGGAACTGGGTGCCTGCTACAAGGCCGAGGACGGCGCTATCATGTACCGCAGCGCCCAGTACGCTGCCAAGTACGGCACCGTGAACAAGAAAAAGACCGAGGACGGCACCGAGGAAGAGGCCAAGGACGAGGTGCTCGTCCGCGCCAACGGCATTCCCACCTACTTTGCCGCCGATATCGCCTACCACTACAACAAACTGGCCACCCGCGGCTTTGCCAAGGCCATCGACGTGTGGGGCGCAGACCACCACGGCCATGTGGCCCGCATGAAGGGCGCGATGGATGCCATCGGCCTGAACGGCGAGGATCTGGACGTTGTGCTGATGCAGATGGTCAACCTGATGCGGGACGGCCAGCCTGTCCGTATGTCCAAGCGCACCGGCAACGCCATCACCCTGACCGACCTGCTGGAGGAAGTGCCCATCGACAGCGCACGCTTCCTGTTCAATATGCACGACGCCGGCAGCGGCATCGACTTTGATCTGGATCAGGCCGTCAAGACCGACAACGATAACCCCGTGTACTATGTGCAGTACGCTCATGCCCGCATCTGCTCCATTTTGAAGAAGATGGAGAGCGAGGGCGTGCAGTTTGCCGGTGCGGAGAACATTGACGCCACCCTGCTCACCGAGCCTTCCGAGATGGATCTGATCCGGATGCTAGCCGCCTTCCCGCAGGAGATCGTGATGGCCGCTGAGAAGTATGATCCCAGCCGCATCAACCGCTTTGTCATTGATCTGGCCAGCGCCTTCCACCGCTTCTACGGCAACTGCCGCATTCAGGGCGCAGACCCCGCCGTGCAGCAGGCACGTCTGGCTCTGTGCATCGGCGTGAAGAACGCCATCTTCAACGTGCTCACCATGTTCAAGATCAACGTGCCCGAGAAGATGTAACATAAAACCACAGGGGCTGTTGCACAGCATTTGGCGCAACAGCCCCTTTTTAGGTGTATAGAGAGAAATAACCCCTCCCGTGAAAAGGCAATTCTGGAAAATCCGCAGATTTTCCAGAATTGCGAAATTATAAATAATAATTCCGCTGAATATGCGCAAAGCAACGCGGAGCGCATTCCAAATCGTCTACCCCAAAACAGATACAAGGAGAACCCATGGAACCTTTGAAGATCGGCAATATCACCCTGCCCCACCGGGCGGTGTTCGGCCCTATGGCAGGCTTTACGGATGCCCCCTGCCGCCGCCTGATGGCGCAGCACGGCGCGGGCTTTACAGTCAGCGAAATGGTGTCCAGCCGGGCGCTGGTGTACGGCGACCATAAGACCGTCAGCCTGCTGAAAGCAGAGCCCAACGGCGCACCCTACGGGGTGCAGATCTTTGGCGAGGTGCCGGAGATCATGGGCGAAGCCACCGCCGCTATCGAGCAGTACGCATTCGACTTTGTGGACATCAACATGGGCTGCCCTGCCCCCAAGATCGTTTCCGGCGGGGCGGGCAGCAAGCTGATGCTGGACCCCGACCGCTGCGGGCGCATCGTGGAGCAGGTAGTGGCGCACACCAAGCGCCCGGTCACTGTAAAGATGCGCAAGGGTTGGGACGCCGACCACATCACCGCCGTGGAGTGCGCCAAGGCCTGCGAGCAGGCGGGCGCGGCGCTGGTGGCGGTGCACGCCCGCACCCGGGAGCAGATGTACACCCCGGGCATCGACCCGGAGATAATCGCCCGGGTAAAGGACGCGGTAAAGGTGCCGGTGCTTGGCAACGGCGATATCCACTGCGCCGAGGACGCGCTGCGCATGGTGCGCCAGACGCACTGCGACGGCGTGATGATCGCCCGGGGCGCACTGGGCGACCCATGGCTGTTTGAGCGGGTGAACGCCGCACTGGAGGGTCTGCCCGCCCCCAAGGAGCCGAACCTGCAGGCGCGGATGAACGCGCTGCGCCGTCAGGTGGAGGAGATGGTAGAGCAGAAGGGCGAGTTTGTTGCCATGCCGCAGGCGCGCGCCCAGACCATGCACTACATGAAAGGTCTGAAGGGCGCTGCCGCTCTGCGCCGCTACTGCTGCACCCTGACCCACTTAGAGGACTTGGACGAGCTGATTGCCGCCGTATTTGAAGAGCAGCGCAAGGCCGGTCTGGACCCCGATGATGTGCGGGAAGTGCCGTTCCCGTGATTTGACCCGTAAAAAAGCAATGCCGGACAGCCTGTGAGCTGTCCGGCATTGCTTTTTTACGATGAGAAATATCCCTTCCGTCATCGCCTGCGGCGATGACACCTTCCCCAAGGGGACGGCTTTCAGCGGTGGCGGGAAAGTTTCCGGCATAGCCCGAAGGCGCCCCCTTGGGGGAGCTGGCGCGTAGCGCCTGAAGGGGTTGGCTTGGCTATAACGGCGTGCGCTCTCTCAGTCAAAGCCTACAGCTTCGTCAATTCGTCCAGATTCTGGGTGTAGCAGGGCAGGCAGTGCTCCAGAAACCAGTCGGCCTCCTGGCAGTGCATCGCTTGCAGCGTGGTGCGCTGCTGCGTGAGCGCGGCGTCAAATTCGTGGTTGCCGCTGCGCTGCTCCTCGGTGCATTTGATCAGCGCGCTCAGCCGGTCGGCGGCTTTGAGCAGCCGGTGCTCCTCTGCCGTCAGGGCGCTGCCGTCCATGCAGGGGGTCAATTCTGCGGCCAGTTCTGCGGGCAGCAGCGCCGCCATGGAGCGCACGCTCTCGGTCTCCAGCGCCTTGTAGGCGTCCCGCAGCGCCGGGGAGTGGTACTTGACCGGCGTGGGCATATCCCCGATAATGATCTCCGGTGCGTCGTGGTACAGCGCCGCCACCGCCACCACCTCGGGGCGGCAGGGCGTGCCGGTATAGAGCTTGGCGATGAGACACAGCAGGTGCGCCAGCAGCGCGGTGTCACAGGTATGCTCGCTGAGGGATTCCGCCCGGGTGGAATGCATCAGGCTCCACCGGGTAATGTACTTCATGCGCGCCAGCAAGGCGCTGAAGGGATACAGCATAACAATACGCCTCCTTTTCTTCACCATACCCGCCGGGCGCTTGGTTGTCAAGCCCTTTTTTCTTGCACGCTGCCGTGCTATACTACAAGGTGACATCAAATCCACTTCCGCGCCGGTGCGCGGAGAAAGAGGAACGCTATGGAAAAGTTTATAAAACCACGGCTGCTCACCCCAAGGGAGCAGAGCCATAAAAAATTCTGGCAGGCGGTGGGACTGTGTGCCCTGACGGCGGCCATCTTCTTTTTACCCTTCTATCTCCTTGACGGCGGCTTTTTCCACTATGCCGGCGATTTTAACAGCCAGCAGATCAGCTTTTACCGGTATATGAACGGCTTCGTCAAGGGCGCAGGCTACCCGGACAGTGCCTTTGCCGGCGCGCCGCACAATACCTTTTCGTGGGCGACCGACCTTGGCAGCGGGGTGATGAACGCCTACTCCTTCTACCTGTACGGCTCGCCGTTTTTCTGGCTGTCGGTGCTGCTTCCGCAAAGCTGGCTGCCCTATATGATGGTGCCGCTGCTGGTGCTCAAGTTCGGCGTGGCGGGCGGCGGCGCGTTCCTGTACCTGCGCCGCTACGTCAAAAACGAGAACTACGCGGTGCTGGGTGCCTGCCTGTATGCACTTTCCGGCTTTGCAGTGTACAACGTGTTCTTCAACCACTTTGTGGATGTGGTGGCCCTGTTCCCCTACCTGCTCTGGGCGCTGGACGAAGCCATTTATGAGTACCGTCACGGCCTGTTCGCCTTCTGGGTGGCGGTGAATCTGCTCAACAACTATTTCTTCTTTGTGGGACAGGTAATTTTCCTGTGCATCTACTTTGTGTGCAAGCTCTCAGCCCGGGACTTCCGGCTGACCGGGCGCAAGTTCGGGCATCTGTTGTGGGAAAGCGTACTGGGCGTTGCCATGGGCTGTCTGCTGCTGTTCCCGGCGGTGCTCAGCCTGCTGCAGAACCCGCGCACCATCGACCTTTCCTCCGGCTGGGGCTTCCTGACCTACGCCAAGGTGCAGCAGTATCTGGCCATCCTGCTCAGCTGGATCCTGCCGCCGGATTCCCCTTATCTCACCTCGGTCTGGTCGGAGGGCGTCATCAAGTGGACGAGCATGAGCGCCTATCTGCCGCTGTGCAGTCTGGCCGGTGCTATGGCCTACTGGCGCAGCCGGAAGGCTGACAGCAAAAAGCGCATCGTGGCGGTATGCGCCGTGTGTGCGCTGGTGCCGGTGCTGAACAGTGCCTTCTACGCCCTGAACTCCAGCTACTACGCCCGCTGGTACTATATGCCCACCCTCATCCTTGCCGCCATGACCGTGAACGCGCTGGAGGATCCGGAGATCGATCTGGACGCGCCTGCCCGGGGCATCGGCTGGATCATGCTGGCTACGCTGGTCTTTGCCATAGTGCCCGTGCGGGACGATACCACCGAGACATGGTCCTTTGGCGTGCTGAAAAACCCAGGGCAGTTCTTTGCCGTGCTGGGCTTTGGTCTGCTGGGGCTTATGCTGTACCGCTACCTCTGCGGCAAGTGGCGGCAGGACAGCCGTTTTGCGCAGCGCATGACGGCGGCGGTGCTGGTATTTGCCTGCGTGTTCACCATGGTGCACATCGGCATCGGCAAGTTTGGCCAGTGGCACACCGACAGCGACCTTGTGGAGCAGGACACCAACGCCCTGCTGCTGAAAAACGACCTGCCGGAGGGCGACTACCGCATCGACACCTACAAGATCCACGACAACATCGGGATGTGGCTGGATAAGAGCTGTCTGCAATACTTCGGCAGCACGGCGGCTCCCAGCATCCTCAGCTTCTACCCGGCGCTGGGGGTCAAGCGGGATGTGCGCAGCGAGCCGGAGATCACAAACTACGCCCTGCGCGGCCTGTTGAGCGTGGAGTACCTCATCACCACCCCGGAAAAGCGCGAAAGCTTTGAAGACGAAGCAGACGCGGGCTGGACCTATCTGGGCGACATGGACGGCTACGCGCTGTTCCGCAACGACAACTATGTGCCCATGGGCTTTACCTACGACTATTATGTGACCGAGGCCACCTACGAGACCTCCATCAAGACCCTGCGCTCCAACCTGCTGATGCGGGCGCTGGTGCTGGAGGACGAGGATGCAAAAAGCTACGGTCAGTACCTGACCGAGCTGCCGGACGCCATGCTGGATGACCTGCACTACGACAGCTACACGCAGGACTGCGCCGACCGCCGCGCCCACAGCTGCTCGGTGTTCCAGATGAACAATGCCGGTTTCCATGCCGAGATCACGCTGGATAAGGCGAACCTCGTCTTTTTCTCCGTGCCCTATGATGACGGCTTTACCGCCTACGTCAATGGCGAAAAGACTGACATCCTGCGCGTGGACGAGGGACTGATGGCGGTGCTCTGCCCGGCGGGCGCAAGCAGCATTGACTTTGTGTATCAGGCCGTCGGGATTTCCGCAAGCCGGGTGGTGACCGCCGTAGCCATTCCGGTGTGGGTGGTGTACGTTGCTTACTTTGTGCGCCGCAAGCGCCGCAGCGCCGGCGCCCCGGCAGAAGAATGACTTTGACCGGGCCAAAAAATAAAAATTTTAAATTTCCTCTTGACTTTACGAAGATAAAGTGTATAATGCAATCAAACCGATGAGGCGGAAGAGAACCTGCACAGCGCATCTGCAGTGAGCTCGGACAGTGCAAACGGGCGAAAGCGGGGCAGAGATTCGTGGGCCGCCGAGGGCCGGGCAAACGGGTAGAAGCCCTAGTAGCTTTGGACGGAGGTCTCCGTTACAGGACAGGGGAGTGTTGGCTCTCCGTGAGTGGCTCTGCTGTATTGGATGCAGAGCAAGCAAGGTGGCACCGCAGAATCGTAATTTACCGATCCTGTCCTTGTGGATAACACACAGGGACAGGGTCGTTTTGTTTTAAGACCCGTCCCGCAAAGGGAGTGGGTCTTTTGATTTGCCGCCCGCTCCGGGAAAGGAGTTACCACTATGAAAAACCTGAACATGATCTCCCGCCGCAGCTTCCTGAAGGCCGCTCTGGCCGCTTCCGCTGTTTCTGCCATGGCACTGACCGGCTGCGGCGGCGCTGCTTCCGGCACTGCCTCCAGTGCAGCAGTTTCTTCCTCCGCAGCGGCTTCCGGCAGCGCCGCAGCCACTGGCGAGACCTTCAAGGTTGGCATCGTCAACTATGTGGATCACGCTTCCCTCAACCAGATCGTGGAATCTGTGGAGAGCCGTCTGGACGCCATCGGCAAGGAGAAGGGTGTCACCTTTGACTACGCTGATTACTACGCCAACGCACAGGCCGACCAGTCCAACCTGAACCAGATCGGCGCAGACCTTGTGGCTGACGGCGTGGACGTGATCGTGGCTGTGGCTACCCCCACCGCCGCTACCATGCTGGCCGCTGTGGAGGACACCGACATCCCCGTGGTCTACTCTGCCGTGACCGACCCCGCCGCCGCTGGCTTTGACGGCGAGGAGAACATCACTGGTACCTCTGATGCCCTGAACACCGACGCCATCATGAACCTGATCGTGGCGGCAAACCCCGGCATTGATACCATCGGTCTGCTGTACGATTTAAGTCAGGATTCCTCCACGCAGGCTATTGCGGACGCCAAGGCCTTCTGTGAGAAGAACGGCATCAAGGTGGTGGAAAAGAACGGCACCACCACCGCCGAGGTGCAGATGGCTGCCGAGGCACTGGTCGCCGCCGGGGTCAAGGCCGTGTTCACCCCCACCGACAACACCATCATGACCGCTGAGCTGTCCATCTATGAGAGCTTCATCGAGGCCGGTGTGCAGCACTACACCGGTGCCGACAGCTTTGCGCTGAACGGCGCACTGGTGGGCTACGGCGTGGACTACGTCCAGCTGGGCGAAGCCACCGCCGATATGGTCAGCCAGCTGCTGTGCGACGGCAAGACCCCCGCAGACCTGCCCTACCAGACCTTTGATAACGGCATCGTCACCATCAACACCGAAACCGCCGAGGCGCTGGGCTTGGATCTGGCTGCCCTGAAGGAAGCTTTCAAGCCCTACTGCACCGAGATCACCGAGGTAACCACCGCCGAGAACTTCTCCTGAACGCCCCGCTCTGTCAAAGCCTGACGGCTTTTCCGGCTCTCCCGCAAGGGAGAGCCTTTGGCGGTTCTGGGGAAAACGTTCCCTCCTCCCGTGAAAATGAAATACCGGTTAATTCGTCCACTCTAAAAACATAAAAGGAGCATACACCATGCTGGCGAGTATTTTTTCCCTCAACGTCTTGCAGACAGCGCTGGAGCTGGGCTGCATCTACGGACTGGTGGCGTTGGCACTGTTTCTGAGCTACTCCATCCTGAATATTGCCGACCTTTCCACCGACGGCTGTTTTACGCTGGGCTGCGCGGTAGCCTGTCAGGTTGCACTGACCGGTCACCCCATCCTTGCACTGGCGGCAGCCATGGCTGCGGGGGTGTGCTCCGGCTTTGTCACCGCCTTTTTGCAGACAAGGCTCGGGGTGGAAAGCATCATGGCCGGTATCATCGTCAACACCGGCCTGTACACCATCAATCTGGCGGTGATGGGCTTCTCCTCCACCATGTCGCTGGTCAAGACCCCTACCATTTTCTCCATGGCAAAGACTTCGCTGGGCTTTCTGGGCAGCTGGTACAAACTGGCGCTGGCGGCAGTCATCATTGCCATCGCCTGCGCGGCGATGCTGGGCTTTCTGGGCACACGGCTGGGGCTTTCCATCCGCGCCACCGGCGATAACGCCGCCATGGTGCGGGCTTCCAGCATCAACCCCGCCTTTACCATCACGGTGGGTTTGTGCGTGTCCGGTGCGTTGTGTGCGCTGTCCGGCGGGCTGCTGGCACAGTACCAGAAAAGCTGCGATATCAACGTGGGCACCGGCATGGTGACCATTGCACTGGCTTCTCTCATCATCGGCGAGACGCTGGTGGGCAAACGCACCATGCTGCGCCGCATCCTCGGCGTGGTGTTCGGCAGCTGCCTGTACCGCTTTATCGTGGCGGTGGCGCTGCGGTTCAACGTGCCCGCCGCCGCCATGAAGCTGGTTTCCGCCATCATCGTGGCTGTAGCCATCTCCATGCCCGCCATCCGGGAGCACTTCGCCTTTGAAAAGCGTCGTCACGCCGCCCGCCGCACCGTGACCAACAGGGAGGGACAGTAAAATGGAAATGCTGCAGCTGAACGACCTGCACAAGACCTTTAACCCCGGCACCGTCAATGAAAAGGTGGCGCTAAATGGGGTGAGCCTGCAAATGGAAGCCGGAGATTTTGCCACCATCGTGGGCTCCAACGGTGCGGGCAAATCCACCCTGTTCAACGCCATCACCGGCGGTTTTATCGCCGACGAGGGCAGCATTCTGCTGGGCGGGCAGGATATCACCTTTGCGCCGGAACACCAGCGCAGCAAGGTCATCGGGCATCTGTTCCAGGATCCGCTCAAGGGCACTGCGCCCAACATGACCATTGAGGAAAATCTGGCGCTGGCTTACCTGCGGGCAGGCACTGCGCCCAACGCCATCTTCTCCCGCATCTCCCGCAAAGATAAGGCGCTTTTCCGCGAAAAGCTTGCCCTGCTGGACATGGGGCTGGAGGACCGCATGAAGCAGCCGGTGGGGCTGCTCTCCGGCGGGCAGCGGCAGGCGCTTACCCTGCTCATGGCTACCCTTGTCACCCCCAAGCTGCTGCTGCTGGACGAGCACACCGCCGCGCTGGATCCCGCCACCGCCGAAAAGGTGCTGACGCTGACCAAGAGCATCGTGGCCGAGAAAAAGATCACCTGCCTGATGGTGACCCACAATATGCATCAGGCACTGGAGCTGGGCAACCGCACCCTGATGATGGACGCCGGGCGCATCGTATTTGACGTAAAGGGCACAGCGCGTAGCAAGATGACCGTGGACGACCTGCTGGAAAAGTTCCGCGAGAATGCTGGCAAAAACCTTGATAACGACCGCATCCTGCTGAGCAAGGTGGAGAAATAAAAATATTTTTACCAGAGGTGTCGTATGATAAAAATTGCTTTTTTTGATGTAGACGGAACCTTGCTCAAGCTGGGCAGCAAGGAGCCATCCCCCAAAACTGTGCAGGCTTTACAGCAGCTGCAAGCAAACGGGGTCTTGTTGTGCATGGCGACCGGCAGAGGCTATCTCTCCATCCCGCATTTTGAAGGCGTCGATTTTGATATCTGGCTGACCTTCAACGGCTCCTATGTCCGCAGCAAAGATACCGTGCTCTTCAAAAATCCGCTGGATGCTGATGACAAACACAGAATTCTGCAAAATCTGAAGCAGATGCACCGGGCAGCTGCTATCAGCAATGAGCACTTTATCGTAACAAACGGGACAGACCCCGATCTGGCACAATACTTTTCCTTTGGCAGCGAAAAGCTGGTGATCTCTGAGCATTTTGATGCGCTGTGCGAGGAGGAGATCTATCAGATCATGTGCTCCTGCAACAGTGCCGAATACACACAGATCTTACAGGGGACGCACGCCACACAGATCACCGCATGGTGGGACAAGGCAGTAGATATTATTCCGCTCTCCTGCGGCAAGGGAAACGCTGTAAGGGCGGTCTTGGCGCATTATGGATTTTCAAAGTCCGAAGCCATTGCCTTTGGGGACGGACGGAACGACATCGAAATGCTGGAAGCGGTCGGTACAGGTGTTGCCATGGGAAACGCGCTCGAAGAGGTCAAGGCCAGAGCTGCCGTCCTCTGCCGCTCTGTGGAAGAGGACGGGGTCTATCATTACTGCATTGAAAACCACCTTATCTGAGGGAGACTTCCTTCTATGCTGTGTTCCTTCTCGTAAAAACACAAAAGGTCTGCTGCACCATGCGGTACAGCAGACCTTTTTACTTTTATTTCTTTACCACAGGCGGATGACCTTGATGACGCCCTCGGCCTTATCGCGCGCCAGCTCCAGATGGTGCTGTAACGCCATGGCTGCGCCGTCCCAGTCCCCTGCCAGAGCAGCGTCCAGAATTTGCAGATGCTCCTCGCAGGTCTGCTCCTGATTGATCATGCTCACCTTGCCGGTCATGATGCGGAAGCGGGTGTTCAGGCCAGTGATGCGGTCGTAGGCAGAGCGCAGATACTTGTTGGGCAGGGTGCTCATCAGCAGCTCGTGGAAGTCGTCGTCCGACTCGCAGAAGTCCTCGATGCGCTCGCTGTGGTGCATCAGCTCGGCATAGGCTTCCAGCTGCTCGCGGGGGATGGCATTGCCGTAAGTACGCAGAGCGTATGGCTCCACCAAAAGACGCATCTCAAACATGCTGTGCACGTCCTCTTCGGTGATGCCGGAGACCATCAGGCCCTTTTTGGGCAGGATGGTGATCAGCCCCTCCTGCTCCAGACGCCCCAGCGCATCCCGCATGGGGGTGCGGCTGATGTTGCCCATCTCAGCGCAGAGCTTCTGCTCGTTCAGAAACTCGTTGGGGCGGTACTCGCAGTTCAGGATCTTGGTTTTGAGGTACTGGTACGCCTGCAGCTTCAGGCTGAGCTTTGCCTGTGCTTCCTGCTCTTTCATAAGCACACTCTCCTATTCTTCGTTGTCTTCTTCTCCAAAAACGTTCCAAAACGTCCGAACCGGCAGCGCAAACTCACCGCTGCCGGCCTTCTTCTTTTCCATGTTCAGCCAGCTTGTATCCCGGCTGCAATCCAACCACTTTATCTAGTATATTATTTCACATTAGGACATTTTTTACAAGACTTTTTGCTTAACTTTGGCGGGTTTTCCGTTTTACACAAAGATTACGCCCCGATTTTGCTACTTTTTACAATGCTTTTTGTGCTTGTCGCCAAACAGACCGACTTTTTGCCCTCTTCTTTTGCATCCAAGCGCAAACTGTGCTACAATAGGGCTGAAAAACAACACATCTACACCAGAAAGGACCGAATCTCTCATGGCACGAAGCGATGGCTACAATACCCGCACCCGGCAGCTCATCTTAGACTACCTCATCAACAACCGCCAGCACGCGGTAAGCGCCTCCAACATTCTGGAGCATCTGGAGGAGCAGGGCGCAAGCCCCAACCCTACCACCGTGTACCGCTATCTGGACAAGCTTGCCGGCGAGCAGCGCATTATGAAATATGTGGCCGACAAAGGCGAGCGGGCGGTGTTCCAGTATGTGGACGAGGGACGCCACTGCCGGGAGCATCTGCACCTCAAGTGTGTGCAGTGCGGACGCATCTATCATCTGGACTGCCATTTTATGGATGAGGTGCGCGCCCACCTGATGGCAGAGCACGGCTTTACCCTGCAATGCGAGGGCAGCGTGCTGTACGGGCTGTGCCGTCATTGCGCGCAGAACGCGACACCGTCCGCAGCAGAAGAACAGCCTGCAAAAAAATGCGCCTGCTGTGTTGACATGGACAAAAACCCGTGATACAATGCAAACAATAAAAGCGTTGACCGGGAAAAGTAAGGTTTCACCCTTTTCTTACAGAGAGTGCGGGATGCTGGAAACCGCGCAGAAAACGAAGCCCGAAGAACACCCGTGAGCCGCTCCCTGAACCTGCGGTGTGCAGCAGTAGGGGCAGACGTGCGCCGCTCGTTATCGCGGCAGTGCTTTCAACGGGGAGAGCGTACAAAAGTGACCGGTGTATTGCGTATGCCGGTAATTTAGGTGGCACCACGGATACGGCAGCATATTCGTCCTAGGACTATGGGATGAATGTGCTGCCGTATTTTTATTTTTATCGTTTTTTACAAGAGGGGTAAGAAGTATGTGTTGTGTTATGGGTTATACGGGGCATGATTTGCCCGCCGAAAAATTCAAAGAGTATCTGCTGCGCACCGTGGACCGCGGCCCGGACGACCAGCGGGTGGTGGAGGGGCCCTACGGCTTGATGGGCTTTGGGCGGCTTGCCATCATGGGACTGACCCCAGAGGGGATGCAGCCCTTTTACCGGGGCGCTGACTGCGTGGTGTGCAACGGCGAGCTGTACGGCTTCCGGTTCGAAAAGGAGATTTTAAAGCGCCGGGGCTACAAGTTCTGCTCCGACTGCGACTGCGAGATCCTGCTGCCGCTGTACTACGAGTACGGGCTGGATATGTTCCGCCACATGGACGCGGAGTTTGCGCTGATCATGTACGATTCCCGCAAGGATCGGCTCATCGCCGCCCGCGATCCCATCGGCATCCGTCCGCTGTTCTACGGCTACTCCAAGTCCAGCCACAAGATCGCCTTCTCCTCCGAGATGCGCAACCTCATCGGCTGGTGCGATGATATCCGTCCCTTCCCCATCGGCAGCTACTACTGCGACGGCCGCTTTGTGCGCTACGAGGACATTGCCGATGTGCCCGCCCCCATGCAGGACGATATGCCCACCATCCTGCAGAACATCCGCGAGAAGCTCATCGCTGGTGTGGAAAAGCGGCTGGATGCCGATGCACCCGTAGGCTTCCTGCTTTCCGGCGGTCTGGACTCCTCGCTGGTGTGCTCCATTGCCGCCAAGAAGTTGGGCAAGCCCATCCGCACCTTTGCCATCGGCATGGACACCGATGCCATCGACCTGAAATACGCCCGCCAGACTGCGGACTATCTGGGCAGCGAGCACCACGAGATCATCATCAACCGTGAGATGGTGCTCAGCAGCTTAGAGGAGGTCATCCGGCTGCTGGGTACATGGGATATCACCACCATCCGCGCCAGCATGGGCATGTACCTGCTGTGCAAGGCCATCCACGAGCAGACCGATGTGCGTGTGCTGCTGACCGGCGAGATCTCGGACGAGCTGTTCGGCTACAAATACACCGACTACGCCCCCACCGCCGACGCCTTCCAGCAGGAGAGCCAGAAGCGCATCCGCGAGCTGTATATGTACGATGTGCTGCGGGCAGACCGCTGCATCTCCTCCAACAGCATCGAGGCCCGCGTGCCCTTTGGCGACTTGGATTTTGTGCGCTACGTCATGGCCATCGACCCGGAAAAGAAGCTGAACCGCTACGGCAAGGGCAAGTACCTGCTGCGCAAGGCCTTTGAGGGCGACTGGCTGCCGCCGGAGATCCTGTGGCGCGAAAAGGCCGCCTTCTCGGACGCCGTGGGCCACAGCATGGTGGACGACATCAAGGAGTACGCTGAGAGCCTGTACACCGATGAGGAGTTCCAGATGCGCCGGGCAAACTACTCGGCACACTGCATGCCCTTTACCAAGGAGAGCCTGTTCTACCGCGAAATTTTTGAGAAGTACTACCACGACCAGAGCCGCACCATCGTGGGCTTCTGGATGCCCAACAAGGCATGGCCGGGCTGCAACGTCAACGACCCCTCCGCCCGCGTGCTGGCAAACTATGGTGCTTCCGGCGTGTAACGCCAGACCATTTTGAATGTGCTCCGCTGTGCTTTGCGCATAAATAGTGGAAAACATATTTTATCAGAACAAAGTCGGACAGCCAGCAGGCTGTCCGACTTTGTATTTTCACAGGAGGGGATCGTGGAGCGAAACTACTGCTTCCAGGCAGACTTCCCCTGTAAAAAAGGAACACCGGAGCGTCCGCAGACGCTCCGGTATTCCGAAATGATAAATAATTTTTCCTTGAACTATGCGCAGAGCGAAGCGGAGCGCATTTCAAATCGTCATCCTGCGCTGCGGCTCAAAGCTCTGCCAGAATGGCATCGCCCATGGCGGTGCAGCCAAGGCAGGTGCAGCCGTCGCTCATGTTGTCGGCGGTGCGCAGCCCCTTGTCCAGCACACGGCTCACAGCGTTCTCAATGGCATCGGCTTCTGCTGCCATGCCAAAGGAGTACCGCAGCATCATGGCGGCAGACAGGATGCAGGCGGTGGGGTTTACAATGTCCTTGCCTGCAATGTCCGGGGCAGATCCGTGGATGGGCTCATACAGACCCCGGGTGCCGTCGCCAAGGCTGGAGGACGGGATCATGCCGATGGAGCCTGTGATCATGGAGGCCTCGTCCGACAGGATATCGCCGAACATATTCTCGGTGACGATGACATCAAACTGGGCGGGGTTCTTCACGATCTGCATGGCGCAGTTGTCCACGAACATCTCGCTGTACTCCACATCCGGGTACTCGGCCTGCAGCCGGTGCATCACGGTGCGCCACAGGCGGCTGGTGTCCAGCACGTTGGCCTTATCCACGCAGCACAGCTTTTTGCGGCGCTTGCGGGCGGTCTCGAAGCCGATGCGGCCAATGCGCTCGATTTCGTGCTCTGCATAGGGCATGGTATCCACAGCCTGCTTTTCTCCGTTTTCCAGCGTGTGGGTCTCATGCTTGCCAAAGTACACGCCGCCGATCAGCTCCCGCACGATGATAAAATCAATGCCCTGTGCCACGATCTCAGGCTTCAGGGGGCTGGCAGGTGCCAGCTGCGGCCAGATTTTAGCGGGGCGGTTGTTGGCGTACAGCCCCATCCCGGCGCGCAGCCGCAGCAGACCCTTTTCCGGCCGCTGCTCCCCGGGCAGACCCTCCCACTTGGGGCCGCCCACCGCGCCCAACAGCACGCTGTCGGCGGCAAGGCACTTGTCCAGCTCGTGCTGGGGCAGCGGGTCGCCATACTTATCAATGGCCTCGCCGCCCATGGCGGCAGCGGTGTAGTGGAAGGTATGGCCGTACTTTTCGGCCACCTTGTCCAGCACCCGGAGGGTCTGCTTTACGATCTCCGGGCTGGAGCAATCGCCCCAGATGACAGCAATATTTTTTTCCATGAGGTACTCCTTTACAATAATTAGCAGCGCCTGCAAGCCACCCCTTCCGTCACGGCTTACGCCGTGCCACCCGTTCCCCTTTCTGGCTTCGCCATCTTCCCCCGACCGGGGGAAGTCTGTCCAAGGGGACGGCTTTTCGCGGTAGAGGGAAAGTTTACGGCATTGCTGTAAGGCGCCCCCGAGAGGGCTGACTTCCCCCGCTCCGGGGGAAGATGTCACCACAGGTGACAAAAAGGGGAATCTGCCGAACGAAGTGAAGCTGAGGGGGTTATTTCTGGATGGCCTTCATCAGACCGCCGGCAGAGATGATATTCTGGATAAAAGGCGGGAAGGGCTCGGCGTGGAACACTTTGCCGTTGGTCTCGTCGGTGATGACGCCGGTGTCAAAGTCCACCTGAACGGTGTCCCCTGCTTCAATGGCGTCCACAGCCTCCGGGCACTCCATGATGGGCAGGCCGATGTTGATGCTGTTGCGGTAGAAGATGCGGGCAAAACTTTTGGCAATGACCACTGCGATACCGGCAGTCTTGATGCACAGGGGTGCGTGCTCACGGGAAGAGCCGCAGCCAAAGTTCCAGCCGCCCACCATGATATCGCCGGGCTGCACCCGGTTCACAAAGTCCTTGTCGATATCCTCCATGCAGTGGCTGGCAAGCTCCTTGGCGTCCTGCGTGTTCAGGTGGCGTGCCGGAATGATGACGTCGGTATCCACGTTATCCGGGTATTTGAAAACAGAACCTCTTGCGTTCATGCTCATGCTCCTTTCGGGTCAGACCGTGCGCGGGTCGGTGATGTAGCCGGTCAGGGCGCTGGCGGCGGCGGTAGCGGGAGAGGCCAGATAGACCTCGCTGTCCACATGACCCATGCGTCCCACAAAGTTGCGGTTGGTGGTGGAAACGCAGCGCTCGCCCGCTGCCAGAATGCCCATGTAGCCGCCCAGACAGGGGCCGCAGGTGGGGGTGGATACGATGCAGCCTGCATCGATAAAGGCGGTGGTCCAGCCCCGCAGGATACACTCCTTATAGACAGCCATGGTGGCGGGGATGATGATGCCGCGCACGCCCTTGGCGATGTGCTTGCCCTTGAGGATGTTGTAGGCGGCTTCCATATCCTCCAGGCGGCCGTTGGTGCAGCTGCCGATGACTACCTGATCGATCTTGATCTCCTTGCCCTCGCTGGCAACATGGGTGTTCTCGGGCAGATGGGGGTAGCTGACGGTGGGCTCCAGTGCGCTCAGGTCGATCTCGATGGTCTTTTCGTACACAGCATCGGGGTCAGCCTCGTAGAACACCGGCGGGCGCTGGCTGCGGCCTGCAAGGTAGCCGCGAGTCACCTCATCCACCGGGAAGATGCCGTTCTTGGCACCGGCTTCAATGGCCATATTGCAGATGCACAGGCGGTCGTCCATAGTCAGGCCAGCCACGCCCGGGCCGGTGAACTCCATAGATTTATACAGTGCGCCGTCCACACCGATCATGCCGATGATGTGCAAAATCAGGTCTTTACCGGACACCCGGGGATTGAATTTACCGGTGAGCACGAACTTGATGGCAGAGGGCACCTTGAACCATGCCATGCCGGTGGCCATGCCTGCAGCCATGTCGGTAGAGCCTACGCCTGTGGAGAAGGCACCCAGCGCACCGTAGGTGCAGGTGTGGCTGTCCGCGCCAATCACGCAGTCGCCGGCGGTGACGATGCCTTTTTCCGGCAGCAGGGCATGCTCGATGCCCATCTGACCTACATCGTAGAAGTTGAGGATATCGTACTTATTGGCGAACTCCCGGCACTGCTTGGACTGGGTAGCGCTCTTGATATCCTTATTGGGTACAAAGTGGTCCAGCACAATGGCGATATGCTCTTTATCGAACACGCGGTCAAAACCGGCGCGCTCAAACTCGTTGATGGCCACCGGGGTGGTGATATCGTTGCCCAGCACAATGTCCAACTTTGCGTTGATCAGCTGGCCTGCCTTGACCTCCGGCAGTCCGGCGTGTGCGGCAAGGATCTTCTGCGTCAGGGTCATTCCCATGGTAGTTTTCTCCTTTTTACTTTGATTTGCAGCTGTCGGTGGATCCCCCTTCCGTCACGGCTTACGCCGTGCCACCTGTTCCCCTTTCTGGCTTCGCCATCTTCCCCCGACCGGGGGAAGTCTGTCCAAGGGGACGGCTTTTTGTGGTGGCGGGTAACTTTTCCGGCATTGCTATAAGGCGTCCCCTTGGGGGAGCTGTCTTTGCGAAACAAAGACTGAGGGGGTCTTATCGATTATTGATCGCACTGACAAGGGCGCGGATACCGGCCACGATGATGTCGGTGTCGGTACCGGCACCCCATGTGACCGTGTTGTCGCCCCAGACAAGACCTACATAAGAGGCCGCGCGGGAGGTAGAGCCTTCGTCCAGACTGTGCTCAGAGTAGTTTTCCAGATGGAAGTCCATGCCGGTGGCGCTCTGGATGGCGTTGGCTACGGCATCCAGACGGCCGTTGCCCACCGAGGTGACCACCTTGCGCTGGCCGTTCAGCTCCAGCGTGACCGTGGCGGTGATGCCGTTCACCTGTGCAAAGTGGGCTTCCACCACGTTCAGCGGCTTTGCGCGGTTGAGGTAGGTATCCTCGAAGATGTACAGCACCTCGGCGGCGCTCAGCTCCTTGTGGCTGTGGTCGGACACGCTCTTGACCTTGTAGCCCAGCGCCTCCCGCATCTTGGGGGGCAGGTTGTAGCCGTAGTTCTGCTCCAGCACAAAGCCGATGCCGCCCTTGCCGCTCTGGCTGTTGATGCGGATGACGTCGGCATCGTAGGTGCGGCCGATGTCGTGGGGGTCCACCGGGATATAGGGGCAGGTCCAGCGGTGCTCGCCGGTCTGCTTGCGGTACGCCATGCCCTTGGCAATGGCGTCCTGATGGCTACCGGAGAAGGCTGCAAACACCAACTGCCCGGCGTAGGGGGTGCGCTCGTAGATGTGCATCCGGGTCACCCGCTCGTAGGTGGCGCAGATGGCAGGCATATCCGAGAAGTCCAGCTTGGGGTCTACGCCGTGGCTGTACATATTCATGGCCAGCGTTACGGCGTCCACGTTGCCGGTGCGCTCGCCGTTGCCGAACAGGCAGCACTCCACGCGCTGTGCGCCCGCCAGCACTGCCAGCTCGGCACAGGCTACGCCGGTGCCGCGGTCGTTGTGGGGGTGGGTAGAGATGATCACGCTGTCGCGGTATTTCAGGTGCTTGTCGCAATACTCGATCTGGTTGGCGTACACATGGGGCATACTCATCTCCACGGTCACCGGCAGATTGATGATCATGGGGCGCTCCGGGGTGGGCTGCATGATATCCAGCACGGCGTTGCACACCTCTACGGCGTAATCTACCTCGGTGCCGGTAAAGCTTTCGGGGCTGTACTCAAACAGGAAGTTGCCCTCGTACTCCTCGCTGAGCTGCTTGACCAGCTTTGCGCCGTCCACAGCGATCTGCTTGATTTCCTCCTTGGACTTGTGGAACACCTGCTCCCGCTGCGCCACGGAGGTGGAGTTGTAGAAGTGGATCACCGCCCGGGGTGCACCCTTGACCGCCTCGAAGGTGCGGCGGATGATGTGGTCGCGGCACTGGGTCAGCACCTGCACAGTGACGTCGGCGGGGATCATGTCCTTTTCGATCAGGGTGCGCAGGAACTCGTACTCGGTCTCGCTGGCGGCGGGGAAGCCCACCTCGATCTCCTTGAAGCCGATCTTCACCAGCATTTGGAAGAATTCCAGCTTTTCTGCAAGGCTCATGGGCACGATCAATGCCTGATTGCCATCCCGCAGGTCTACGCTGCACCATGCGGGAGCTTTTTCAATATGGTCTTTTTTCACCCAGCTGTCATAACCGGCGGGTACCGGGTAGTACCCCGGTGCGTACTTGGTAGCGTCCATCATCCTGTTGTCCTCCTGATGTTGTGGTGCATAAAAATGCACCCCTTCCGTCTGCTCGTTTCACTCGCATCCACCTTCCCCAAGGGGACGGCTTTCCGGAATGCGGTAAAGCTTGCGGCACTGTCCAAAGGGCATTCCGCATACAAAAAGGCTCCCGTCTTTCAAGGTGAAAACCTTGAGAGACGAGAGCCTGTAAATGACTTTTACAGGGCACCCGTGGTACCACTCTCTTTGCTGCACGGTCAGGTACAGCCACTTTGCACGATCGGCCAAAACGGCGAATCGCTGCCCCTGTAACGGTGGGCGTCCGTCAGAGCCTACTTGTCCATTCAGCTCTGCCGCTCGGGGGCCAGTATCCGAAGTTCTCTGCACCCGCCTTGCACCACCCGGCGGCTCTCTGCACGCAGAAGAAAGATCGTTTTATCCCCGTCAACGCATTTGCACTTTGTTGAAAGTGAGATAATTTTAGCACGCCTGCCAGAAAGTGTCAAGAAGTTTCGTTCAGGATAAAGATGAAAGCATTTCATAATATCATAGGGAAAATCATGCAGAATTGGGGGCTCTCCCCTCTTTGTTAAGAAACTGCTAAGTTTTTGCAAAGTTGCCCTCGCTGCGCTGTTGCCGGGCGGAAAGGTGTGGTATACTGGACGCAGCAAACGGGTGGAAGCCCACTTTATATAGAATAGAAGGAGGAAAGTTCCTATGAAAGAAGTCAAGCCATCCAGAAAGCCGTTGGCCATCTACTATGCCATCGTGCTGCTGGTGCTGCTGATCATCAACCTTGTGGTCATGCCGTGGCTGGCCGAGCGTCAGGTGCAGGAGGTAGACTACGGCACCTTTATGAGCATGACCGAGCAGGAGAACATCGGCAAGGTAGACATTCAGTCCAACCAGATCATTTTTACGGATAAGGACAACAAGCAGATCTACAAGACCGGCCTGATGAACGACCCCGGCCTGACCGAGCGCCTGTACGATGCCGGCGCACAGTTCTCCAGCGAGATCGTGGAGCAGGGTTCGCCAGTGCTCAGCTTTTTGCTGTGGTTCGTGCTGCCCATCCTGCTGTTCAGCTTCATCGGCAACCAGATGAACAAAAAGCTGATGGAAAAGGCAGGCGGCGGCCCGGGTTCTATGATGTTCGGCGGCGCGGGCAAATCCAACGCAAAGGTATATGTGCAGTCCACCCACGGCATCCGCTTTGCGGACGTTGCCGGTGAGGACGAGGCCAAGGAGAACCTGCAGGAGATCGTCAATTATCTGCACGACCCCAAGAAGTACGAGGAGATCGGAGCTTCCATGCCCAAGGGCATTCTGCTGGTAGGCCCTCCGGGCACCGGCAAGACCATGCTGGCCAAGGCCGTGGCAGGCGAATCCAACGTTCCCTTCTTCTCCATCTCCGGTTCGGAGTTCGTGGAGATGTTCGTGGGCATGGGTGCTTCCAAGGTGCGCGACCTGTTCAAGCAGGCCACGGAAAAAGCCCCTTGCATCGTATTCATTGATGAGATCGACGCCATTGGTCAGAAGCGCAACAGCGGCCAGTTTGGCGGCAACGACGAGCGCGAGCAGACTTTGAACCAGCTGCTTACCGAGATGGACGGCTTTGAGGGCAACACCGGCGTCATCATTCTGGCAGCCACCAACCGCCCGGATTCCCTTGACCCTGCCCTGACCCGTCCCGGCCGGTTCGACCGCCGTGTGCCCGTGGAGCTGCCCGACCTGAAGGGCCGCGAGGAGATCTTGAAAGTACACGCCAAAAAGGTGAAGATCGCCCCGGGTGTGGACTTCAACACCGTGGCGCGCATGGCCTCCGGTGCTTCCGGCGCAGAGCTGGCCAATATTGTGAATGAAGCTGCCTTGCGTGCCGTGCGGGCAGGGCGCAAGAGCGTAACTCAGGCCGACCTTGAGGAGAGCATCGAGGTGGTCATTGCCGGCTACCAGAAGAAGAACTCCATCCTGACCGACCACGAAAAGTGCATCGTAGCCTACCACGAGATCGGCCACGCCCTTGTGGCAGCCAAGCAGTCCAACTCCGCTCCGGTGCAGAAGATCACTATTATCCCCCGCACCTCCGGCGCACTGGGCTACACCATGCAGGTGGACGAGGGCAACCACTACCTGATGAACAAGGCCGAGCTGGAAAACAAGATCGCCACCCTGACCGGCGGCCGCGCTGCCGAAGAGGTAGCCTTCAACTCCATCACCACCGGCGCGTCCAATGATATCGAGCAGGCCACCAAGCTTGCCCGTGCCATGCTGACCCGCTACGGCATGAGTGATGAATTTGACATGGTGGCACTGGAAACCGTGAACAACCAGTATCTGGGCGGCGATACCTCGCTGGCATGCAGTGCCCAGACCCAGTGCGAGATCGACCGGAAGGTGGTAGAGTTGGTCAAGACCCAGCACGAAAAGGCCATCCGCATCCTAACCGAGAACCGCCCCAAACTGGACGAGCTGGCACAGTACCTGTACCAGAAGGAGACCATCACCGGCGAGGAGTTTATGGATATCCTCAACCGCGACAGCGCAGAAAACAAACCGGAGAACTCCTGAAAATAAAAAATTTTGAATCTTTTGCAATAATCCGGCCGCCGTATCCGTTTATAGAGCAGATACGGCGGTTTTCCATTGTGGATGCGCCGCAGCTGAACCATGGTTTAAAGATTATTATGATGCAAAAAAACAATGCAGTCCCTGCGGCTGCTATTTTCAGGAGGTATTTCCCATGAAGTTGCTGAACAACAAGTTTGCCCGTACCCTGAGCTGTACTGCTCTGGCAGTGTGCACCGCGGCCATGCTGAGCGCGGGCGCATTTGCCGCCGAGGTGGACGACACCTGCGTGGAGGGCTATCTGCCTCCGCAGGAGCAGATGGTGCAGGGCGACATCGCACTGCACAGTGGTAACACTGCCGTAGAAGACACAGATCTCAAATACGGCTACGCTGCCCCGGAAGGCGACCCCATTCAGGGCAACATCATGCTGATCTCCGGCGACGAGTTGGCCGACACCGCCGTGGGCGAAAAAGACCCCAGCTATGGCGGCTACGGTGCCCCGGAGGGCGACCCCATTCAGGGGGACATCATGTTGATCTCCGGTGACGAGCTGGCCGACACTGCAAAGACCGAGGCACGCTACACCGTCAAGGGATTTCTGGGCAAGCAGCTGCTGTACACTGCCCGCCAGAAGAACGGCGTGCTGACGCTGGACGTGCCCGCTGAGGTGGCTACCTTCCGTACCACCATCGAGGATATGCAGGCACTGCAGGCCAGTGGCGTGAAAACGCTGGTGCTGGTGACCGAGAAGAATACTACCACCCTGAACCTCTCGCTGCTGTGCGAGGGGCAGAAGTCCGGTACTCGCGTCACCCTGCGGCATTGGGGCAGCAGCGCCACCCTCTCTGTGGGTCTGCGCTGCCGCCGTGACCTGCTGATCGGCCGCTGAGTAAGACGGTTTGAAATGCCCGCCGCGTGCGCTCTGGGCATGATGCAAGGAAAAATTATTTTTATTAGAGCAATGCCGGAGCGTCTGCGGACGCTCCGGCATTGCATTTTCACGGGTAGAATCGTAACGATAAACGGCAGTTGCAGCGATGACAAGACCCCCGGCGGGCAGCCGGGGGTCTTGTCGTACGCTTATGGAGGCTTGGACAGGAATAAAAGGAAGATCACACTCCCCTTGCGGGAAAGAGAATAGCTGCTTACTCGCCGCGGACGGCTGCGAAACCGGCTTCCAGATCGGCAAGGATGTCATCGATGTGCTCGGTGCCGATGGACAGGCGGATGGTGTTCTGATAGATCTGCTGCTCGGCCAACTCGGCATCGGTCAGCTGACTGTGGGTAGTAGAGGCCGGGTGGATGACAAGGCTCTTCACGTCCGCCACGTTGGCCAGCAGAGAGAAGATCTTCAGATTGTCAATGAAGGTAAAGGCTTCCTCGCGGCCGCCCTTGATGTTAAAGGTAAAGATGGATGCGCCGCCGTTGGGGAAATACTTCTGGTACAGGGCGTGATCCGGGTGATCCGGCAGCGAGGGGTGGTTTACCTTTTCCACCTGCGGGTGGTTGGCAAGGAACTCCACCACCTTCTTGGTGTTCTCCACATGACGCTCAATGCGCAGGCTCAGCGTCTCGGTGCCCTGCAGCAGCAGGAAGGCGTTGAAGGGAGAGATGGTAGCGCCGGTATCACGCAGCAGAATAGCGCGGATGTAGGTGACAAAAGCGGCAGGACCCGCAGCATCTGCAAAGGAGACGCCGTGGTAGCTGGGGTTGGGGGCAGCAATGTTGGGGTAACGGCCGCTGGCCTTCCAGTCGAAGTTGCCGCTGTCCACGATGATGCCGCCCAGCGTGGTGCCGTGGCCGCCGATGAACTTGGTGGCAGAGTGCACCACGATGTCTGCGCCGTGCTCGATGGGACGGATGAGGTACGGGGTGCCGAAGGTGTTGTCAATGACCAACGGCAGGCCGTGCTTGTGGGCGATGGCGGCAATAGCGTCGATATCCGGGATATCACTGTTGGGGTTGCCCAGCGTCTCCAGATAGACAGCCTTGGTGTTGGGCTGGATAGCGGCCTCCACCTGTGCAAGGTCGTGGGCATCCACGAAGGTGGTGTTGACGCCGAACTGGGTCAGGGTGTGTGCCAGCAGGTTGTAGCTGCCGCCGTAGATGGTCTTTTGTGCCACGATGTGGTCACCGGCCTGTGCCAGCGCCTGAATGGTGTAGGTGATGGCAGCTGCACCGGAAGCGGTAGCCAGTGCTGCCACGCCGCCCTCCAGCGCTGCAATGCGCTTTTCGAACACATCCTGCGTGGAGTTGGTCAGACGGCCGTAGATATTGCCTGCATCGGCCAGACCAAAACGGTCGGCGGCGTGCTGACTGTTGCGGAACACATAAGACGTGGTCTGGTAGATGGGCACCGCACGGGCATCGGTGGTGGGGTCGGCCTGCTCCTGACCGACATGAAGCTGCAGGGTCTCAAATTTATATTCAGACATTGTTATTTACCTCTCTATATACAGTTAGTATTATTGTTGTGTACAAAAAATCCCGATGCGTTTTCAAAGGCGCACCGGGCAGTGTGGTCTACCGGAGCTTCTGCTGTCACATTCGGGTGCACATTCGCACAACCGAGGGCAACATACAGTACACATCCGATGCCGGTGCCCGGTGAGTACGCATTCGCCCACAGCGATAATTCGCGTGCAGCAGTTCTTTCCAGATCAGCTTCATCTTTGTGCCCTCCTTCCGGTAAAACTTTTCCATTCCTCTATGGTATCCACCCGCCGGGGAATCTCCGTTTCATTTCCCTACTGGACTTGTGGATTGGATGTTTGCATTATATCCCCTTTTACCCAGTTTGTCAATAGGTTAATTCCGCTTTTTTCAGGGATGTATTTTTTGCATGATATATCTGCCTGCGCTGCCCGGAGTTTTTGCATATTTTGGCAAATCGCACTTTTCCAACGACACCCATTACCCTTGGTTTACACAAACTTGTGCCTGTGTTTCTTCAGCTAAAACGTCAGCAGCTATAAATACTATTCTATTGTAAACAATGTTCAGTTTGTTCATTGACTTTGAATCAGCGTTTTACTACAATACCAAAAGAGGGATTTTTCCCTCTGAGACAACTGCATCCCGGCAGCTTTCCTCCGTGGCAGGCTGCCTTTTTATGGCTGCTGCAAACGCTGCTGCACACAAGGGTTGCTCTGGATGGAAAAGAAGAAAGGTTTTGATCCTATGACAAAAAGTATCCACGAGCCGATCTACGCCTCGGCTGCAAAACCGTGGCTGAAGTATTATGATGAAAAATATATTAAACAAACAGTGCCGGAGTGCTCTGCTTTTGAGCTGATCTGCCGCAATAACGAGCGGCATCTGGGCGACACCGCACTGGAATACTACGGCCGCAGGTTCAGCTATGCAGATCTGATCGTGCAGGTAAAAAAGACCGCCGCCGCCCTGCAGGCGCTGGGGGTGAAAAAGGGCGATATCATCACGGTGGTCAGCGTGATGACCCCGGAGGTGGTCTACGCCTTCTACGCCGCCGACCTGCTGGGCGCCACCTTGAATCTGGTGGATCCCCGGTACAGCGCTGAGGGCATCCGGGAGTACATCGAGGAGGTGGAGTCTCGTCTGCTCATCTGCCTGAATGTGGTCTACGCCCGCTGCCAGCAGGCCGCCAAGCGCACCAGCGTGGAGCGTGTGGTGGTGCTCAGCCCCGCCGACAGCTTGCCTCTGGCCAAAGCCGTAGGCTACAAGCTGACGAACCCGGATAAAAACCATTACGCCTCCAACGTGCTGCGCTGGAAGGATTTTATCGCCGCAGGCAAAGGGCACAGCCCCGCCGCCGTGCCCTACGACCCCCAGCACGCCTGCGTGGTGGTGCACACCGGCGGCACCACCGGCTCGCCCAAGGGCGTTATGCTGACCGACTACTGCTTCAACGCCCTTGCACAGGAGTTTGCTGCGCAAAGCCGCCTGTTCCACCGAGGGCAGAAGCTATTAAATGTCATGCCGCCTTTTATTGCCTACGGTTACAGCTGTGGCATCCACATGCCGCTGGTCATGGGACTGCACGTCATCATTATTCCTAATCTAGATCCGGAAAAGCTGGGCGCACTGGTGTGGAAGTATAAGCCAGAGCATATGTTCGGCGTACCCACCCACTACCAGCAGCTGGCCGCTGATCCGCTGTTGAAAAATAAAGATCTCTCCTTCATCCGCAACTACGCCGCCGGCGGCGACTCGCTGTCGCTGGGCGCAGAACAGACGGTGAACCAGTTCCTTAAAGAGCACGGAGCCGAGTTTCCTCTGGCCAAAGGCTACGGCATGACCGAGGTGTCCTCGGCCGCCACCATTGCTGCCGGCAACGTCACCAAGCCCGGCAGCGTGGGCATCCCCATGGTCAACACCGTTATCTCCATCTTCGAGCCCGGCACCGAGGCCGAGCTGCCCATCGGTCAGCGCGGCGAGATCTGCATCTGCACCCCCACCGCCATGAAGGGCTACTACAACAAGCCCGAGGAGACCGCCTATCTGCTGCGCCGCCACGCCGACGGCCAGCTGTGGGCGCACACCGGCGATATTGGCTACATGGACGAGGACGGCTTTGTGTATCTGGACGCCCGCATCAAGCGCATCATCATCCGGCACGACGGCTTTAAGGTTTTTCCCTCCATGATCGAAAATGTCATCAGCCGCCACCCTGCCGTGCGGCAGTGCACCGTAGTAGGCTATGCCGACACTGAGCACACACAGGGTCGTCTGCCCTTTGTCTTTGTTGTGCTAAACCCCGCCGCCGAAGGCAAAAAACGCCAGATCCTGCGGGAGCTGCGCCAGCTGTGCCGGGAGGAATTGCCGGAGTATGTGCAGCCTGCATCCGCGGCCTATAAGTTCATCCCCGAAATACCTATGACCCCTGTCGGTAAGGTAGATTACCGCAAGCTGGAAAAAGAGTTGGGGTAAACGGGGAATCACCCCTCAGTCCCGCTGCGCGGGACGAACCTCTTCCGTCTGCTCCCGTTGGTCGCAGCCACCTTCCCCAAGGGGACGGCTTCAGCGGCGGCGGGAAAGTTTCCGGCAGCGCCAAAAAGCGCCCCCTTGAGAAAGAAGGAATCATCTATGAACCATCCCCGTTTTGCCGCATGGCTGTGCAGCACCGCTGCGCTGGTGCTGCTGGCTGTGCCCGCCTTTGCACAGCAGCCCGATGCTCTGCCGCCGGAGGATGCCCCCACCGTACAGGAAAGCATTGAAACGACAGACGATCAGCTGTCAGTATCCGCGGATTCCTTGACAGATGCTGCCCAAACTGTGGACGAGACGCCTGCTGAAGAAGCGGCCCAGCCTGCCGAACCCACTGAGGAATCTCCTGCTGGCGACTCTCAACGCACCTATGTGGCGCTGGGCGACAGCATCGTTTCCGGCGTGGGTCTGCCGGATTTCAAGTACACTGAAGACGTCATTGGCATAGACGTAGCCGCAAACTTTGAGGGCTACCCGGAGCAGTGCTATGTGGCGCTGGTGGGCAAGGGGCTTGGACTGGATCGGCAGCACGCCATCAACCTTGGCCTGCCCGGCCTGACCACTGGCGATCTTGTGGATATGCTGCGCACCGGCGCAATGCCCCAGATGAACCAGCTGGCAGGCACCTACTACGTCTATCCCCAGATGCTGGACTACCTCAAACGCGCGGATATCATCAGTGTGCAGATCGGCTCCAACGACGCGCTGATTCCCGCCCTTGTGGCTCTGGGCAACGCCACCAATTGGAAGAGCGAGCAACTGGTAGCCACCATGGTCAGCGGCGTGCTGCGCGAGCCAAGCTTTGAGAACCTGCAGCGGCTGAACAACGATCTTGCCAGACTGCGCCTGACCCGTGAGGAGCGCAAGGCCACCAGCCAGCTGTTGCTGGGCGGCGGCACCGATGCCATCTGCGAGCAGGCGTATCAGGACGCCGCCGTCAATATGCCGCAGGTAGTTGCTGAACTGCGGGCACTGAATCCGGACACACAAATTATACTAGTGGGCTACACAAATCCTGTGCCCCTGCTGCCGGAGTGGACGCAGTTGTTCCAGCGGCTGAACGCCCTTGCCAAGGATCTGGCCGCTCAGAACAAAAATGTGACCTATGTATCCATCCCCTTCACCATGACTGCCATGGATGCACACCCCACCGTCTGCGGTCACAAGTACATTGCTGACCGCATCCTACGGGCGATCAAGTAAGATCTCCGCATCCTATACATAAAAGGCCGCGCCCCATCTGCTGGTTCAGACGAGGCGCGGCCTTTTGCGGTATTTGGTTTGGGGTATAGGAGGAATCATGTCCCTGAGAGGGGGCTTGCGGCTCTCCCCCTCCCGGTGATTTTATGATACCCGAAAAATCCTACGAAATTATGCTTATTTTATGAATGCACTGTAAACATTACTCCGGGGCTTTCATGCTTTCCACCATGCTGATGCGCCGGACGTGCCGCCGCATGACAAAGCAGACCACCACGGTAAACACCATGGTCAGCGCCACCGCCAGCAGGTAGCTGCGGGGGGCGATGGTGCGGATGAACATGAGCTGATCCATCTCCACGGTCAGGATGATGAACTTGTGCAGCGGCACACCCAGCGCCAGACCCACGCCGGAGCCGATGAGTGCCAGCAGCTCGATCTCGCGGAAGATGTAGCGGTACACCTCCTGATCGTAGAAGCCCAGCACCTTGATGGTCGCCAGCTCCTTTTTGCGCTCCCCAAGGTTGACGCTGATCAGGTTATACAGCACCACAGCCGCCAGCGCCGCCGCGCAGATGATGATCAGCACCACCACATAGCCCAGACTGACGATGAGGTTATCGAACAGCTCGGTGGTATCCTCGGTAAAGCTGATGCTGCTGACATAGTTGCAGGCCAGCAGGTCGGTGCGCAGGGCGTTGTACCCGGCAGCATCGGTGCAGGTAGTCTGTCCGTAGACCGTGTTCCACGGGATATCCTCCGTACCCAGCAGGCTTTCCAGCTGTGCGCGGGGGAGGTACAGCCGGGTGAACATATAGTTTTCGGTAATGCCGGTCAGGGTCAGCTCCACCCGGATACCCTCGGTGTTCTCCACCCAGAAGGTATCGCCGGTGTGCAGACCCAGATTCTCGGCGGTCTTTTCGGTCAGGATGGCGCTGCCGCTGTCAAAGCTGATGGCCTTGTGCCCCTTGCGGGTGCGGAAGGTGACGTAGCGGGTCAGGTCGCTGTCCTTGGCGGCAGCCACAATGCTCACGCTGGCACTTTCACCTTCGGCATTGTAGATGGTGGTGGATTTGGTATACACCGCGCCCCAGTTTTGCACGGCACTGTTGCTGTCCAGCTCCTCTGCCAGCCCCTGCTCCATGGTCAGGGCTTTGGGGTCGCTGAGGGTGATGGACATATCGTTGTGGGTCAGCTCGGTGGACTGCTTTGTGACGATGGGCAGCAGGGAATCCTGAATGCCGAAACCAATCAGCAGCAGCGCGGTGCATCCCGCCACGCCCAGCACGGTCATGAAGAACCGCTTTTTATACCGGAACAGGTTGCGGGCAGTGGTCTTTTGGGAGAAGGACATCCGCTGCCACAGCGGGGTGATGCGCTCCATCAGGATACGCTTGCCCGCCACCGGGGCCCGGGGCAGCAGCAAAGCTGCGGTCTTTTCGGCCAGACTGGAACGGCAGGCGAACCATGTGGCAAAGCCGATGACGGCGGCGCTGATACCCACGCTGGCAGCTGCCATGCCCGGGTAGAAGTGCAGGGTGAAGGTGGGCAGGCTGAACACCATCTGATAGGCGTTCCAGATAATGACCGGGAAGATGACAAAGCCCACCACCATGCCGACGATGCTGCCCAGAATGGTGGCAAGCAGGGCGTAGAACAGGTACTTGCCCGCGATGCTGAAATTGGAGTAGCCCAGCGCCTTTAAGGTGCCCATTTGCAGGCGGTTCTCGTCCACCATACGGGTCATGGTGGTAGTAGCCACCAGCGCCGCCACAAGGAAGAAGAACACCGGGAACACCCGGGCAATGGCGTCCATGCGGTCGGCGTACTGGGCAAAGGTGACGCAGCTCATGGTAGAGGTGCGGTCCAGCACATACCACTCGCCTTTTTTGATTTGGCTCACTTGTTCCTCGGCGTCGTTCAGCTGGGCAAGGCCATCTGCCAGTTTCTGCTCTGCCTCGGCTTTCTGGCTCTCGAACTCGGTGCGGGATTCTTCCAGCTGGGTCTGCCCGGCGTTATACTCTGCCCAGCCCTCTTCCAGCTGCTTTTGTGCAGCATCGAACTGAGTGTAGGCGCTGGCGGTGCCGGTGGTCAGCTGCAACTGCCCCCGCAAAAGCTGCAATTTCATCTTGCGCAGCGCGGCCTTGGCTTCGGTCACCAGCTGGTCGTTGGAGAGGCTCGGCGAGGAGATAAGTCCCTGCTTGTACATCTGCCGCTTGCCCGCGTCCAGCTGCTGCTGATAGCCTTGCAGCTGGTTATAGATGTTGTCGTAAGCGGCCTGCGCCTTGGCCAGTGCATCCCGCAGTTCAATGTAATCCTCGTCCTCCGGCTCGGCTTCGTCCAGCGCCTTTTCGGCGTTGCGCAGGGCGGCTTCCGCGTAGGTCAGCAAGGGGTCTGCCACCTTTTTCAGGTTGACCAGCAGTTCAATTTGCTGTAACTGTTCCTCGAATTCCAGCACCTGCGCTTCGCTGGTCACCAGCTTGTCGGCACCGCTCTGCATGGTGTCCGGCAGCGCGGCTTTCTGGGCGGCAAGCTCCTTTTCCCCGGCTTCCAGCTGCGCCTTAGCGGCATCCAGCTGCTGCTGCGCGTCTGCCAGCTTTTCCTCGGCTTCGGCGAACTGACGCTCTGCTTCGGCCTTCTGGCTGTCGTACTCTGCGCGCGCTTCGGTCAGCTTGTCGTTGGCGTTGTCCATCAGCTCTTCCCGCCGGGCGGTGCACTGCACGCTCTGGATGGCTTTGAGCTTTTCGGCTACGGCATCCACTGCGGCCTGATATTCATCCGAATAATTATCATACAGCCCGGCGTTTTCCGCTTTGATATAGCACACCGTATAATAATCTGCGGTCAAAGTGCCCTCCGGCACAAACAGGATGCAGTCCAGCTGGCCATCGCCCACGGTGCTGCTCTCGGAATCGGTGGAAAAATGCAGCGGGTCCTGCACCGTGCCCACCACCGTGAACACCCGCCCGCTGACTCCCTCGGTCTCTTCCGGCAGGGTCAATTGGGTGCCCAGTTCCACCGGGCTGCCGTGGCCCATCACATGCACCACGCACTCCCCGGCTGCTTCCGGCATCCGGCCGGACAGCAGCACCGGGCGGTTCATGTTCTCCGGCGTATCGGCCTGCGGGTTGGCGGGCAGCTGGTACAGCCGCGCCACGGTGGTCTGCTCGTCCCCTGTCCAGTGGCCTTCCACGTCCTGATACTTCACCGCCTGCACGGCGTCTACCCCGTCCACAGCGGCAATGGCGTCGATATCGCCCTGACTGAGACCAAGGGTGGACAGCACCCGCAGGTCGAACACATTCTGCTGCACGTAGTACTTCTGGGCCGCAGTGCGCATATCGGGGGCAATGCACATCAGGCCGGTAAGCATCATCACCCCCAGCGCCACGATGCCAAACAGGGACACCACCCGGCTGATGCTGCTTTTCATCTCGCGCAGGATATTTTTGCGGTAACTTTTCTGCACAGTACTCACCACTCGATCTGTTCCACCGGCACCGGGTGCTCGTTGACCTGATTGGACACGATGCGGCCGCTGCGCACCTGAATGATGCGGTCAGCCATACCGGTCAGTGCCGTGTTGTGGGTAATAACAATGACGGTGCGTCCGGTCTTGCGGCAGGTATCCTGCAAAAGACCCAGCACCTGCTTGCCGGTGCGGTAGTCCAGCGCACCGGTGGGCTCGTCGCAGAGCAGCAGCTTGGGGTTTTTGGCCAGTGCGCGGGCAATGGACACCCGCTGCTGCTCGCCGCCGGAAAGCTGCGCTGGGAAGTTGTTCAGCCGCTCGCCCAGACCCACGCTACGCAAAGTCTCGGCGGGGTCCAGCGGGTCGCGGCAGATCTCGCTGGCAAGCTCCACGTTTTCCAGCGCGGTCAGGTTCTGCACCAGATTGTAGAACTGGAACACAAAGCCCACATTATACCGGCGGTAGGTGGTCAGCTCCCCGGCCGAAAAGCGGCTCACGTTGCGGCCGTCCAGCCAGACATTGCCCTCGTCGCAGTTATCCATGCCGCCCAGAATGTTCAGCAGGGTGGTCTTGCCCGCGCCGGAGGGCCCCACAATGATGCAGAACTCGCCCTTGTCCACATAGAAATTCAAATGGTCGGCGGCAGCGATCTTCACACTGCCGGTCTGGTAATATTTACAGACATCCTCAAACTCCACAAAATGCTCCATGGCGTTTTTCCTTTCTGTCAGAATACAAAGTATTTCAACTTAAATATAGCATAAACCCATCGGGTTTTGCAAAGCCCCCGGCACGAATTTTCAAAAACTTAACAGACAACGCCATAAAATGTAAAAAAGGACACCAGAGCGACCACAGACGCTCTGATGTCCCGAAAAATACCAAATGATGGTTCCGCTCTTTGTGCTGCGGCTCGGCGGCTTATTTTGCAGCGTACCAATCTGCGCTGGGCTGATACTGCCCAGCAGTCACGGCAGTGCCCTGATAGTACAACGTACCATCTGCACTGCGGCTATAACGAGAGAAGAATTCGTTCCAGATGGCAACACTCTCCTCCTGCAGGTAAACGTGAGGGGTATCTTTGACCACGGTGTACTGCACCAACGGCACGTTTCCGCCCATAAAGCTCTTCGTCACAAAAGCTCCGTTGTAAGAGGTACTCTCTACAACAGCTGCCTCGTTTGTGGCATTGTGCGCATTCCAACCCTGAAGCGCCTTCACCGTTCCATTGTCCTCCACCAACTCTGCCACGCCTGCCGAGTCGTACTCGCCCAGAAATGCCCATGTCGGCAGCAGAACTGCGGGGTCAAGCTCCGGCAGCGGGGCAAACATATAGCCGACCGGAGCAATAGCAGCAAACCGGCTTGCATAGCGGCAGGCGGTAGCCCAAGTCATCAGGCTGCCGTTGGAGTGACCGGTGGCATACACACGGGTGGTGTCTATGCTGTAATCCTGCTCCATGCGGTCCAGCAGACTGTTGATAAACTCCAGATCCACACTGGGGTCAATGTCCTTACCAGCCATTGCAGCAAAGGGACCTGCCAACCACATGGCAGTGGGAATATTGCCCATCAGGTCTGCAGGACGCACCAAACCCTGTGCAAACACCACGATGAAGCCATTCTGCTCTGCTACCTCGTACCAACGAGATTCCTCTGCAATGGCATACATGGAAGCGGTGTAGCCGTGCATCACCAACACCAGCGGCACCTTTTTGCTGCCGGTGTAGGTAGACGGAACATAGACCATCCAGCGGCGCAACTCGCCGTTGACCCACTCCTCGTGAATATCAAAACCACGCCGGGTAAAGTCCTCTGCCTTTGCAACGCGACCCGGCAGCTGCAGCGCCATAAAGCGCTTGAACTGACCAGAGAACTTTTCCCAAATGGCAGACGGGCACTGTGCCTTTTCCGTGACCCACACCTCAGCTGCAGAGCCTACGCGGCTGCTGACATACACACCGTTCCCCTTTGCTACAGCCTGATTGGCCTTCAGATAGAAATCCAGCACGGCCTTATTAGCAGAATCGACCTTGGAGCGGATAAACCAGACAGGGGTATCCACCGTCTTTGCCGCAATGGCTTCCTCCTGCACGCCGCGAGTGGAGTCGCCGGGGAAGGGCAGCACATACTGACCACCCACTGCCTCTAATGAGGCTGCCGGAACCTCAGTGGCGTCCACAGCGCAGATGGAACTGAAATCGCTTGCCCAACGGGCACCAAACAGCAAGGCGGCTGCGCCACCCTCCTTATAGCCCACCAGTGCAGTGTGGGACTTATCCATGGAGAAGGCACCAGACAGCTTAACGCTCTTCTTGCGCATCAGCTGATACAGTGCGTCCAGCGCTGCTGCGTCATCGCGCCCGGTAGTGCTCAGGGACAAGTTCCAGCTACCGCCGTTCTCAGGGCCGAAGAATGCAACGCCGATTTTATTTTTGCTGGCCACTGTGCGCCACATACGTCCGGTGACCGTACCGGAAAAATCTTTTGCAGTGGTGTTATCTGGGGTCAGCACAATGATTGCCGGTGCCCAAGGATCCATGCCGTCCGGCAGATAGTAGGTAGCAGCACCAACATTCTGTCCGCCTGCCGTTACCTGCACGTCATGGAACAGACCCACATTCACATTCAAATACGGATTCTCCGGATCATAGGCAAAGGTCTTGCCATCGCTCAGACCCATAGCAGCGGTCTTGCGATCCACAGTGGTGTACAAACTTCCGTTGGTCTGATCCGGCTCCGTGCTCGCAGCCAAAGCCGAGGGTGCCATAGCTGCTACAGTAGTGCCCAGTGCTGTGGCAGCGGAAAGCTTCATAAAATCGCGCCGTTTCATATTGTTTTCTCCTTCTTGTACGTGTCTGCGTACTTTGTTGTGCCCAGCTTTGAAGGCCGGACTCGCTTGCTTTTTCTCCGACTTTTTCTTCACAGCAGGTGCCTTCCTGCTTCAATCTTGTACAAAGAATACCATTTATATCACGATTTGTAAATAGTATTTAGTGCTTTTTGTTACAATTAATATATTAGTATATTATTTTTTGTGAAAAGAGCTGATCAGCGAAAGCACCCTATAACGTTGCTGTTTTTCATGATACACTTCCTTTTCTCTATGAAAGCGCAAAAAGCCCCTGCACGCAGGGTGCAGGGGCTTTGGAACAGCTTTTTACTTGCGGTTTGCCAGCAGGTTCTCGATCTTCTTCAGGGGATCGATGATGCTGGAAACGGACATATCGTGGTTCAGTGCCACCACAAAGTAGGCAGCGTACTTGGACACGTCCACGTCCACATACCAGTCACGGGTCAGCAGCTCGGGCATACGGTAGGTCAGGTTGGTGCCCACAACGTAGGTCAGGGTGCCGTCTGCCACAGCCTTGTCGAACTTGTCCAGACCGCTGGTGAACAGGGGGAAGGTGGCGTTGGCGATGATGTTGGCAGCGCCGCGCTCCTTCAGGTTGCTGGCGACCTCCAGCATGCTCTCGCCGGAAGCAATGATATCGTCCGCGATAAAGACGGTCTTGCCCTCCACGCTCTCGCCCAGATACTCATGGGCAACGATGGGGTTGCGGCCGTTCACCACGCGGGTGTAGTCGCGGCGCTTGTAGAACATACCAAGGTTGCAGCCCAGCACGCTGGAGAAGTACATGTTGCGGTTCATAGCACCCTCGTCCGGGCTGACCACGGTGAACTTCTCCTTGTCGAAGGACAGGGTGGGATCCTTCTTCAGCAGGCTCTTGAGCACCTGATAGGTGGGCATGGCATTATCAAAGCTCATCAGGGGCACTGCGTTCTGAACGCGGGGGTCGTGTGCATCAAAGGTGATGATGTTGCGCACGCCCATGGTCTGCAGCTCCTGCAGCGCCACAGCGCAGTCCAGGCTCTCGCGCACCACGCGGCGGTGCTGACGGCCGCCGTACAGGCTGGGCATAATAACGGAAACGCGGTGTGCCTTACCGGCCACAGCCTGGATCAGACGCTTCAGGTTTGCAAAGTGATCGTCCGGGGACATGTGGTTCTCGTAGTTGAACAGCTTGTAGGTGACGCTATAATTGCCCGGGTCCACCACGATAAAGATATCGTCGCCGCGGACAGACTCCTTGACCAGACCCTTGGCATCGCCACTCTGGAAGCGGGGGCAGTCGCAGGAAATAATGAAGGTGTCTTTTTCAATTCCGGCAGCCTTTGCCCAACGGACAAGGTGCTTGTCGATCAGGCCGGTCAGCTCCTCGGCACCGGGGCAGGCGATCAGCCGCATATCCGCCACACTGGGCTGCTCAAAGAAGGACTTAGGGGAAATTTCAATAGACATAGTCACATAACTCCTTATTGCTGTTTACCATCCGTACCATGCACACAAGTGCGCATATCTGGTTTTATTTTATCACATTTTGTCGATTGTTCCATATCAATTTGTTTCATGTGTCGATTTTCTGCGCCTTGCACAGCTGTTTTTCTTTTTCCTTCAAGAGAATGTGAGTTTCTTACAAAAACACGACCAAACCTTTACCGTTTCTCAAAGTTTATCTGATTTTTGAGGAAAAGTAAGACTTTTCTCATCGCAGCAGTAAACACCTTGGAGCGTCCCCGCGCACCTTTTTATAATGTTTATTTTTCTGGTGCACAGAGTGCTTCTGCCAACCTGTCGCCGATCTCCTGCAGGCATTCCAGCAGCAGCGGGCTGAACTGGCTGCTTTGGGCGGTGCAAAGCAGATACACCGCCGCCTTGTGGGGGTAAGGACGCCCGTTTTCGCCGCCGGTCAGTGCATCGTAAGCGTCTGCCAGCCCCACCACCTGCGCTTCCAGCGGAATCTGTTCTCCCACCAGCCCATCTGGATAGCCTGAGCCATCATATCGCTCGTGGTGCCAGCGGCAGATCTGTGCCGCCGTCTGCGCAAAATCTGCTTCCTGCCGGGTGCTGTTTTCCTCCATCAGCTGTGCACCCAGCGTTGTATGCTGCCGCAGCATTGTCTCTTCCTCCGCAGTCGGGTCGGTATTGCACAGCAGCCGGTTTTCCAGCTCTATTTTGCCGATATCGTGCAGTGCTGCCGCCAGTGTGATGCGGCGGCGCACAGAGCCCGTAAGCCAGTGCTGTCCGTTTTTCTGCGCTAGCTGTGCCAGCAGCAGTGCGGTAATGATCTGGATACGCCGCACATGGTCCCGGCTCTCGCCGTTGCGCTTTTCCATTACCCGGTTCAACAGCGCAAGCATGATCCGACTGTTCTGATCCGCTTCCCGGATCTGTTTTTCCACCGCTGCGCAAAGCCGCCGCTGTTTCGCGTACAGCCGCATGGTATTGCCGATGCGCTGGCACACCACCCGGGCATCAAAGGGACGGCTGATGTAATCCGACGCACCCAGATCAAAAGCGCGGCGCATGGCGTCCACCTTGTCCTCGCTGGAGATCATGATGACCGGGATATCCTCCAGCATTTTCTGCCGGTTCATCTCCTCCAGCACCGCAAAGCCATCCATCCCCTCCATGTGGATGTCCAGCAGCACAATGGAAATACCGTCGCTGTTTTCCTCCAGCAGGTGCAAGCACTCTTCCCCGCTGGCGGCCTCGGCGGTATCAAAGCGTCCGCCCAGTATCTCGGTGAGCACCCTGCGGTTCATGGTAGAATCGTCCACAATCAGCACGCTCTGACGGCATTCCTGCCAGTCGTCTGTGTTCAACTGCTCCAGCATTCTGTTGCGCTCATCTGCCATTTTCCTACCTCCTGCGGGCATCCTTCCGCTGCAAAGCTCCTGTTTCAGCCTGATTATACCCCGCCCTTTTCTGTCTCGTCAACGGAAGCAAAGCCATGCCGCGCTCTGTTGCTTTTTTAAAATACAGCGTATTTAGGTTATTTTATAGCAATTTTTGCAAAGTCTGTTTTTCTTCCACGTACAAAACGACACATAAACAGGAGTGTAACGGTTTGTTTTATGCTGTTTTTTCCGTAAAAAATCCCTCTTGATTTTACCTGTCAAATCCGGTATAATAAAAATCGTTCAAAAAACGATACGCCGGTGTGTCGGAATGGCAGACGAGGGGGACTCAAAATCCCTTGTGCTAATAACACGTGTGGGTTCGACCCCCACCACCGGCATAAAAAGCCTGTAATTGTACGTTGATTCGTATTTTTACAGGCTTTCTTTTTTATTCCGAACCGAGAACAACTTGCTGCAGACCGAGGGGGATTTCTTGCACAAAAAGGAGGAATCCCATCATGCGCAAACGCACTCTGAACATCCCTTCCCGCTCTGTTCCCAGCATCCAGAACGCATTCGAGCAGTTCCAGAAGCACAACCAGCTGAAAAATCTTGCCCAAGGAACCATTGATTTCTATTCATCAAAAGCACGAAAGTTTTTCTTGTTTCTCGGAGACACTTCCCTGCCCATTGATTCTATCACAAAGGCTACGGTGAATGACTATATCCTTTATCTGAAAGGGCAAGCTTCCATCCGCGATACTACACTGAACACCCATCTGCGCATGGTGCGCACCTTTTTGTACTGGTGTATGGACAACAACTATCTGCCGCGTTTTTCCATCAAGCTGGTGCTGGCGGATGAACCGTTGAAAGAGCCCTATACTGCTGCCGAGCTGGAACGTCTGCTGAAACGCCCCTGCCTCAAGACCTGTTCTTTTGCAGAATACCGCAATTGGGTCATCATCAACTTTCTTTTGGGCACCGGCTGCCGTGCTTCTACCCTGACCAATCTGCATATTGAGGACATTGACTTCTCCGCCGGGGCAATCACCTTCCGACACATGAAGACGCGCCATTGCCAGAGCGTTCCCCTCTCCCACGAACTCAGCAAAATTCTGGAAGAATACCTGCTCTATCGGGATGGCAAACCGTCTGAGCCTTTGTTCGTTTCAGAGTATGGGGCTGCTATGAGCGTCAGTGCTGTCGGCAATGCAGTATGGAACTATAACCACAGCCGAGGCGTGGAGAAGACCTCTCTGCATCTGTTCCGGCATACCTACGCCAAACTGTATATCCAAGCTGGCGGCGACCCATTCCGTCTGCAAAAGCTGCTGGGACACGCTGACCTTACGATGACCCGGCGGTATGTGGCACTGTATGCGGATGACCTGAAGGCGAACTATGACGCGCTGAACCCCTTGGAACAGATAAAGCAGAACAGCCGCCGAAGTAACAAAATTGCAATGAAGCCCCGGTGCAAGTAAGATCAAAAGCACGCCTTTCACGCAACATCTATTCATGATTCAGTATCATTTGTCCGGTTGTTTTAATCAGTCTATCACGATTTATCTTCGACATTACGTCATTTTTTCGTTGTGTCAACCTTGTCAATTTCACCGACACATGCATCAATCGTTCGTTTTAAAAAGTTTCGTATCCACGAGGTTTATTTCAAACTCAAGCAACATAAAAGCCCCTGCCTATTCAAATGGCAAGGGCTTGTTTTTATCCTTAGCTGTTTTCACGCAACCTATCTGCCAGCTGTGCCAGCAGCGCAACATCCTCATCCTTTAAGCCTGTTACATTAACTGTTTCCAAGCGTTCTATCCCCAGCAAATAATCTGTCGAAACGGAAAAAAGTTTTGCTAAATCCACCAGACACGCCGGAGACGGCATAGACAGCCCCTGCTCCCACGAGTTGACACCATTCCTTGTGATATTCAGCCGCCGGGCAAGCTCTGCCTGTGTCCAGCCCCGTGTTTCCCGCAGCGTTTTGATTCGTTCCGAAGTCATCTCCATCGCCTCCTATGTCCAGTATAAGTTGCGCTTTTGATTTATCATTATCATTTTCGGCTCTGTTACTTGACATTTTGACAGAAGTGTGATAGTTTTGTGTCAAGAACTTTTGGGACAGTTGTACAGATCGTTCTACCCCCCATCTTAAGGAGGAATCATTGTGAAAAAGAGAATTCTAGCACTCGTCCTGACATCTATCCTCTGCTTGTCACTGGCTATTCCTTGCTTTGCGGCCTCCAACAGTGCACACCCCTCCGTTGAAGCAATGTATGTCGAGTTCTCGAGGAATTCAGTTGGCGGAATCTCACCGACTGTTTACTATCGAAATAACTCTGGAAAAGAAATCAAGCACATCTATTGGTATCTTACTGCCTATAATGCTGTTGGCGATTCTGAAAAATCTTATAATGGTGAAACTACGATTGTCGCACGATCCGTTGGTCCCATCAAGCCATTTTCCGTCGATATAAATCGTCCTGCAGACTCTTCGCCTTCTACCAATAAAGAGGCTGCGCTGGATAGTCCATTTAGAACTTATACCGCTGGTCATTATCATATTGCTGCAGGTGGCGGGCAACACCTTATCTATCACGACAAATATGGCAACCCTTATTCTTTTAATGGAACCTCTATCCTTGCAAAGCCGTCACAGTATATTTATCTTTCTGATGATGAGATCAGCAATGCTTTATATACTCAATGGGATCGGTTTGAAATCGCATGGTACAGTTCGCAAATCCGTAGCATTCGTGTCAGACAAGCTGTTGTTGAATATATGGACGGTACTAAAGAGACCATTCCTGAAAGCAGAGTTAACTCTCCGCACATGAATGCCAAACTCGATAACCTGCCGTATGAGCAACTCTTGGCTCAGTATAGTGCCATCTACAATTATAGGGACTATGCTTCGTATAACGCTGATTTGGTCGCCACTTATGGTGAGAATCCGTGGAAACTTCTTCAGCACTTCATCAACAGCGGTATGAAGGAAGGTCGCCAAGCTAGCAGTCAATTCGACCTTGCAGCCTACAAGGCCAACAACCCCGATCTGGTAGCACTGTTTGGCGACGATAACATAAAATACTACGAGCACTATATGACCAATGGAAAAGCTGAAGGCCGTATAGCGATCTGACACTTTTCCGCGCTTTTTATAGCAATTTTCAAAATTAAAGCACATATCCGCAGAAGCGGAACCAGCCGGAACAATCAGAGACAGTAACAGAGTGAAAAGCATTTTGAATCGCATTTGGAAGAGCATCCAGCGTCCTTGCTTTGAATTTACGCAAAAGAGCCTTTACCTTCGACCAGAGTTTTTCAATGGGATTCAAATCAGGACTATACGGTGGAAGATAAATATATCGAACACCGGAACTGTCCAGCAGATTTTTTACCGCCTTTGCATGGTGCGACTTCATATTATCCATTATGAGAACAGAATTGCCATTGAGATGAGGCAGTAAATCAGTTTCCAGATATCGCTTAAACTTCTCCACAGTCGTTCCACCTGAAAAAGTGGTATACCGTAGTGTCCCATCCAACTGGATCGATGACAGAATGGTCGTGTTCTTGGGTTTGGAAAGCGGGGCAGAGTCAATGGCTCTGCTTCCTCCAAGCGAATAGGCATATCGCCTTGTCATATCTGTATTGCAGCCACTTTCATCCAGAAACACAAGGTCACTTGCCTTGAATCCAGATATAAGGCCGTTCCAGTCTTTTCTCTTCTGGGCCACATCGGGGACGCTCCTGTTCACTGGCATGAAGAATGCCCGCCCACTTGTGGAAAAACCACGGTGGGCGGGCTATCGTCCGTGTCGCTGAAAAAGCATTCAGGGAGCGGTGGTCAAGGGTACCAGCCGGAAGAGCATTACGGGAAGCTCGCTGTTTGCAAAATCCAACGTAAAGAGAATCATTCCGTCTTTTGCTTCAAAAGACAGCTCCGTCTGTGTGCCGTCCGAGGCAATGCACACAAGCTTTTTGCCTTCCAGTAGTCCAGCGGATAGCGCGATGCGTACCCGACCGGTGGGCTACGTTAGACTTCCTGCGGATATTCGCCCTATTTTTGAAGACATAGTTTCTACATTTTTAACCCGCAAAGTTTCTTTTTGTTTTAGATATGGATTTTTTTATCAATTCCAATTCTGGAACATGAAATAACACACATAAAAGAAGATATACCGCTATTCCTATTCCAATTCCACCCAAAAGACTAACTAATTCATTATCTAGAATTCGAATAACGCTCTTGACGCAGATTGCCATAACAACAGAAAACAAAGTAGCCGGTAAAATATCTGCGATTTGTTGTTTAAGCGGATATTTCAAAATTTTCCTAGCTGCAAACATATTTAGCAAATGAGAAATAGCACTGCAAAGCAGCAATGATGATGCGAAAATAAGTACACCTTTCTTTATCGTTACAACCAAAAAGAATAATTCAACACATTTTTTGATTATTTCCAACTTTAATGGCGTACCACTATCTCCTATTGCCTTAATAGCCTGAATGATTGCCAATTGTATAGCCTGAAATAGATATCCAATCGCAAAAATCTGTAGATACGGGACACACTCCAGCCACTTATCTGTCAAGAGTAGTGATACCAGCGGTTCAGCAACAGCTGCAAGGCCAACCATCATCGGAAACAGCAGAAAACTAGATAGTCTCACAGTTTTAGAAACCATCTTCGTAACACTACTTACCGAATCCTGTTTTTGCGAATAGACGGGAAGAAGCACAGTTTGTATTGTACCGTTGACACTTTCCATAACCGCTTGTGGGAACTGTTTTCCACGATTAAAAAAGCCAAGCGCTTCTGATGAATATATTTGACCAATGAGCAAACTTCTAATATCCAAGAACAAAGCAACAATAAAATTTGACGCAAAGACTTTTGCCCCAAATGGTAAGAGACGCCGCAGGCTTTGAATAGACAGCTTGCCTTGTGGTATCCACCGAACGATGCAATATGTTATAAAGCATGTTGCCGTTTGATTTACCAACTGCTGGATAACTAACGCCCATGCACCAAAACCTGCAACTGCCAAACCAATACCAACTGCAGCTGCAATTAACGCAGACAGAAAGCTTGATACCGTTAAAGCTTTAAAACGTAAATCTCTAGTTATATAAGCAACTTGAATAGAATTGAATGCCCCAGGAAAAAGAACAATGGCCATCACGCGCAAAAGACTACATAATTCCACAGAATGATAGCATCTTCCAATAAATGGTGCCGTCACATATATCACAAAATACAATATCGTTGCAATAAATTCGGAAAATGCAAGAATTGTGAGGTAATCATCTCCATCGACATTTTTTCTTTGAATAAGTGCAGTATTAAATCCACCCTGAACAAATGTTGTAGCTAGTGCGATAAAAATCGTCACAATCGACACTGTTCCATAATCTGAAGGGGTAAGAAGTCTTGCAAGTAAAAGTGTTACCAGAAAGTTTGTTCCTTGTACAGATATTCGTTCAAAAAACTTCCAACCAAACGCAGTTGTTACCCTTTTTTCCATATTTCTAAGTCCTTTAAATCAAAAAGTCGTTAACAGTTTTTTTGAATTGAGATATGCCACAACGATATACATCATACACAAATAGTATCCAATGCTCATCATAGATTCAACCTGAAAGGCTGTCATAAGTGAAATTAGCATACCTAAATTAATATATTCAACTGATTGCTCTATTTTATTTTTTGCTTGTCCAGAAAAAGCGTAATATATTGTATATAGACCCAGGCCAAGGCCGATGATGCCATAATACAGCGCAGTATTTAGATAATAGCAATGTGCATGATTCACCCCATATCCAAGAATGCTAACGGCTCTAGAAGTGTTCATTGCACCGTATCCAATCCATGGTGATTTCAAAACAGCATTAAGCGCATTATTCCATATACGTACTCTTTGAGAAAAAGTGATGTCTTTTTTTAATATTCCAACGATTAAAAAAGAAAATTTTTCTTGCATGTGAAATAAAACAATTATAGCACAGAGAATCATCTCAACAAGAATGATTGCCTTTACTGAAAACGAAGGAATTCTTTTTTTCTTCCACAAATATACTAGTAGTAATCCTAAAGTGATACAAAGCAATCCCGTAGCAGTCCAGACTTTTATCATTGATAAGTATTCGCATAATAGAACGAACACTAGCCAGCTCTTTGCTTCTTTTGATGGATACAACTCATTATTCAACAAACATAAAAATGCAGCTTCTAGATAGAAAACAAACCACGCTGTTCTATAACTCAAGAAGAAATTCATTGTATACATAGAAGAAGCATACATTCCATTCGGAAACAGAAAAACGGTCAAAGTATTAATGACAACATAGCTACCAAGCAATAAACTTCCACCTTTAAAAAAAGCTTTTGGGCTTTGTCTTAATGCAAGATAAGTAAATATGCTAATACCAAATACGTTTAATGTCGAGCCCCAGTCTGTATATGATGTTCCATTCATCAATGATGACAGAATTTTCCACACTTCATTGCAAGCGATCAGCCCTAACACTATTGAAGCTTTATTTACCGGTATTGCACTTTTTATCAGTAATAAACCGCATATAAAACAAAGTAAAATCCGCATAATATCAAATAGCGAATCAATAACTCCTAGAGATGATATTCCTGACAATACTCCCGGTTTAAATAGAAACATCATTGAAAAGAATACAAACCATTTGTTATGAAATGCCTTCATACTCTCCTCCTAATGCCTCTATATATTTTGTGTACAACTTTTGACACTCAATTGCAATATCATACCCACTGTTCTGAATCAATTTTAAAGTATTTTCTCTATGGCTTATATCTGTTGCTAAAATTGTATCTGCCCATTGCTTTGCAGAGGCATTTCGAGGAAGATATGTAAACAATTTTTCGGAGATGCACGCTTCTTGCGGTACTACTTCGGCTGTAGCAAATGTTTTTAGACCTGCCGCTTGAGCTTCAACGTATACGATTCCTAGCCCTTCAAATCGAGACGGCAACATGAAAACATCCATTGCTTGAAGCAAATCCGGTACATCTGTGCGTAATCCCAAGAATAAAACGTCTTCCTGCAGCCCTTTTGCATTCACAAGGTTATGAACGTCCTCTTCAAGTTCTCCCTGTCCTATAAACATTAGTACTGCTTGTGGTCTAACTTCTTTTATTTTTTCAAAAATCTCAACTGTAAATAGTGGATTCTTCTGATAGGATAGACGTCCTACCACACCCACAACATACTGGTCTAATAGATTGAACTGTTTTCTGATTTGTACCCGCTTTTCTGGATCAAATACATATTTTTCTGCATCAATAGCATTATTTAGCACCGTATAAGGGTTATTTCCGAATAAATGATCTCCAGCATCTTTGGAGCATGCCAAGCGCAATGTAGCAAATCGATTCAGCATTTTACGGAATAATTTATAATACGGTTTCGCTGCCGCGCCGGTCATATATGCCATATGGGCATGGCAGATTCGTATTTTTACCCCACATATTTTAGCAATCCACAAATATAAAAACGACCATTCTTCAAAGTGAACATGTACGGCATCATATTGCCCCTGCCGAATAAGATGATACATCTCCATAATGTTTTTTAGAAGGTTTTTCTTCTTGGGGGTCACATAAAACGTGTGAAATCCAGCATTTTCAAATTTTTCTTGTAAAAGATGCGGTTTTCCGATGCTTTCTCCGACAATATCAAATTCAATACCTGGCATTGGTTGGTTTGTGCAATAATTAGCGATGACAAATCCCACTCCGCCGCCATTAAATCCATATGTTATATGCAGAATTTTCATAAAATAGTACTCAATCTTTTTTATTTTTTGACAATACTTCTGACTTTTTTAGGAACGTACTGTCGTATGATTTCTTGAACATTAAGTGGCACTTTCATATTTTGCTTTACAAATGCATCTATCGTTTTCTTCTTGAAGTCTCTGTAAAAAGTCTTTCTCTGGATAGGCTTTGGAAAGCTATATACTAATCCACTGTTATGCGCTTTCATAAACTCATAGTTGGACGGGAGCAATTCTACTTCTCCTTTGATTCTGTCCAGAATTATACGACCTTTTTCGGTATTGATAAGCAATAAATTTACGCCACATACATTATTGAACTCTGGATGATGAATGGAGATTCCCCAAAAGTCACCCACTGTAATATCTGCACACCGCTGCGAACAGCAATACTGACAGGTGTAACAACTTTCCCGCAGAGAATACCCTTTTAAATAAGCATACATATAAGGATCTAGGCGTTCTCTTCGGTATATAACTCGGTCAGAAAGTTCCAGTTTATCGATTTGTGCCCACCCTTCCTTTTCTTTATTACGGAAAGACCAATGCACAATTTTGCTCTTTAGTTTTTTTGCAAGCCACACTCTATATCGATCAAACAGTTCTTGACTAGGAACACCATGGCACACAACTTCGACCGTATACAGGTTCTTGTGTTCTTTTCCCAGATACGCATACAATCCGGCAACTTGGCACGGTGTACCACTAAACAGTACTATCTTATTACGTTGTAAGTATTCTCTAACCTGCTCATAAACGGTTCCTGTATTTGCCTGAACATACTTACTGCCCTGCAACTTATAAAGATTTTCTGGCTTCTCGATAGCGCAGGTTCTGACGATTCCATCGTCCGTCATCTCTACCCCAAAGACAACCCCACCATCCTTTAAAATATTCGTAGCTATGACCGCAAAAACACCACCGCTCGTACTTCTTTCTATAATTGTCTTTTCTTTTGCATACGCTGCGTAGGTATTTATCGGCTCATTCTTGATAACAGGGTTAAGCTGTGGACACGCCTTCTCGCATAAGTCGCAACCAATGCACAATTCCATATTAACCGCAGGAACCAGAAATCCTTCTTCATTCATAACAACATCAATGCATTTTTTGGGACACTTTTGCACACATGAAAAGCATCCCGTACATTTAGTCTTTTCCAGTTTATCAATCATTTGAATTGCATGCCCCTTCACACTCATGCAGCGCCTGTTCAAACCACTGCCTAGAGCTTTCTGCTAATTTTTCCATCCGGTTATCTGAAATCTGAAAACGACTACTTCTAATTGTATCAGTATTTGCTTTTTTCCCCGGTACGATTAGTCTGTCACCCATTTCCACTGCTTGAAGCAACGAATGAATGCGACTATTTTGTCCCCGCTTGTCTCCATCTTTAAAGCGTTGCAATACGTTGAATTGTTTATGGTATCGAATCGAAAACAGTGTACAATGAAATGAGTCGGTCAGTACATACTCTGCATTTTCTATAAGTCCAAGCCATTCACAGGGTCCTACCGGTTTTTTGATTGTTCCATCTCTATTGAAGTCTGCTGCTACCATAGGAAGCATAAGAATCTTCAGATTTTTTTCTGTTGCAATTTCTTCTGCTGTTTTCAAATATTTTGGATCTGCACTAAGAAAATAGCAAAACAGGTATTTTTTCTCTTGTTCAACTGAAATAGAAAGCGCTCTCCAATGCTCCATAGTTACCAACATTGTAGGATCTACCGTTACCTCCGCATGCTGGCCTGTTAAATCGTATACAATTTCTGCCCCGCGTTTTTCTCTGACCGAGAGATATCGGAATTGAGAAATCGCTTTCTGGATTCGTTTGCGATTGTTGCTTGGCACATTCTCAACACCAAAACTCGGAGCATAAGCAATTTTTCTATAACGATCCTTCACGAATTCAAGGTAATAATATGGATCATAAAAGTAGGGGTTCCATATCTGGTCGCTTCCGCAGACAAACACAGCATCACTGCCACATACTTTTGCAATTTCTGACGCAGTAGAGCACAATGGAGTAATCTGCATATTTTTCTCACGAAAATCATCAAAAATCGTAAGATTATTTATTTTACTGGATGCTCCATTTTTCTTCATGAAAAACTCATTAATCTTATACTGGAGCGTCTCCTTCAAGCTATGATTGATAAACTTTAGCTTCCACAAATCTGCCTTTGTCGGCTTATAATTCAATATGCTACTCTCATATCCTATATCCGTGATAATGTGCTGCAGCGCATATGCCTGTAGCACACTGCCGTAATTATTGCCTCTATACCATGTTTGCGTATATACTTTCATCGTCAGTTCCCGTTTCTTTTTAGATTTCCATAAAGCCCAATTAGCTTCTCTACATAATCAGATGCGCAAAATAGCTTTTTAGCGTTTTCCACAGCCTGCTCTGCCATTCGATGGTAATCTTTATCGCTCAGATTTATAATCCGTTCAATATCTTCCGCCAAAGCTGCTTCGTCTTTCATCGGGCAAACAAAACCAGTCTCTCCATCAATGATATTTTCAGGCAAACCACCTGCGTCCGTCACAATAACCGGCTTTCCCATGGCTTGGGCCTCGCACGCTGTATATCCGCTTGCTTCATACCACTCAGAAGGAACTACCACGCAAGCACTCTCTCTTACACAGCGCCAAAGTGCCTCGCCACTTTTGAATCCTGCCAAGGTAACTCTGTCCTCCAGACCCAGCCGGTGCACTTCCTGTCGAATCGTTTCTTCCTCTGGACCAGTCCCGATGATTACTAGCGGAACTTTTTGTATTTTTTTCATTGCTCGCACCAACGTTAGGATTCCCTTTTCTCGAGATAAGCGCCCGTAATAAAGAACATATTCTCCTCTTGTGCCCTGCACTGAGTAAACTGTCTGCGCCGGAAGAAAATTTTTCATGTGAACGATAGGGGACCTTGTCAAACCAGATTCTTGCATTTTTCTCTTATAAAATTCAGAAGGCGTGATAAACAAATCAATTTTATTATACAAACTGCTCTGTTTGTTGAATTCACTCTCCAGTGCAGCCATCATACACTTTGCACGAGATTCTTTAAAGCACACTCGCTTTATGCAATTTAAGTAATTGCCGTGCAGACAATCCTCACAAATTTCTCCATGATCTAACATTACATGATTCGGACATATACAATTAAGGTCGTGCATTGTAAAAACAACGGGAAGATCATATTTTTTTGCAGCATCCACAATAGAAGCTGTAAGTACTCGATGAAAAAGATTGATATGAACAATGTCCGGTTTTTCTTTTTCAATCAATGCGGAAATTTTGTTTTTTGCCTCGAAGGAATATACCATGTGAAGTGCCGCTTTTATCTTCTGTGTCAATGTCAGATTTCCGTTAAACTCAACATTGCTCACAAAATATTCACTCTGTTTGCAGGCGAGATTTTTTTCATCCTGCATTGCGAAAAAAATAACTTCGTGCCCTGCCTTTTGCAGCAGCTCCGCCAATCCAAAAAAGTAAGTTTCCGATCCACCATGCATATTGAAATATTTGTTTACCAGTAAAATCCTCATGCAGCTTCTCCTTGTCAGCGATTGCGCAGCATTTGTGTCACTTTCCATAGCGGCTTATATAATCTCATTGAAATCAATACTTTGACGATCTGCAGCTTTATTTGATTTGTATGGGCAATATTTTCATTTAAGTTTTCTTCAATAGGTACAGAATTCAACTTTTCAAAAAACTTTTCTCTTTTATCATTTTCGTTCATTGGCTTCACAAGGGGAGGATTGTTTATACAAACCTTTTCAATAGGGTACTCTTTCGTATACATTGCATCAGCAACTTTTTCAACCCAATCTTTTCCCTTTTTCGTGTTTACAATCAATGCAGAAAGTCCTTGATTATCGCTTTTCTGAAGAAGATAATTTTCTGCCTTCCAAAGATCTCCAATAATTATATCCGCACAGCCGTTATCGCCTTTGAACTCACAGTGATAGCAACTCTGGCGACATGTCAATCCCTGAAGCATACCCAAAACATAAGGGTTTTCCTTGTAGCTTAATTCTCTATGCTTTTTTCCAGATTCTGTTGTTATAACATAGTACGGAAGTGACCAACCGACTGGATCCTTGCTGCGGAAATTTACGGCACTAATTTTTTCGCCATACTCTTTAGCTTTTGCATCACGATATCTTTCCCAGACACCGGGCGTAGGTGTACCTTCGCAAATCAAAGATACCTTTAATAAGTTCTCTGGATTTCCAGTAACTGCTTGGCAAGCAGCACATTGACAGGGCGTTCCGCAAAACATAACTGGTTTTCCTATTTTCAGCAGTTCCCTAATTTCTGCAAGACATCTGCCGATATCACTTTGCACATATTTGGAATTCCGCATCCGTTCAATATCTATGGTTTTATTGGAAACGATGTGGACTGCATCCATCTTCTCATTCCAAACACAACCGCATACATAACCATCCTGTCGCAAGACTTCCTTTGCAAGCAAAAAAAACATTCCACCAGAGGCAGATTCTTTACGCTCTACTTTATCCAGTTCATATGCAGCATAGCACCCTTCCCCGGCAAGGATACTATGATATCTGTCTGTATGCTGATGGATACAAACTTGATCGCACTTTCCGCAATTAATACATTGTGCTTGATCAATTTTAGGAATACAACTACCATCCATCGTCTGTACCATCTGAATTGCGGACCGTGGGCAAGCGTTCACGCACGCGCTACAGCCATAGCAATATTTCATCAACTCAAAATCAAGCATAACCCCTCCACAGCTCATTATAATAGCTGCACTATTTCACATACTCCGGTTTGAACGTCCAGACCATTCCACAGAGGCTTCAAATCACCACACTCCTATCCGACCATATAGTGGTGCCTCACGGAACCTTCAAATCGTCCTACAACTTTCGCCGGGCAACCAACAGCCACACTACCGCTGGGAATATCACGGGTGACCCCACTGCCAGCACCAATAATTACATTATCACCAATGGCCACATCATACAGAATAATGGAACGACCACCAATGAATACATTGTTGCCAATCGTTACCCCCCCGACGAATGTTGCACTTTTGAGACCCTTCTATGTTGTTTATCATTACAGCCATGATATCATGGTTAAGAATTGCTACATCCGTTGCAATGTTCACATTATTCCCCAGAAAAACCAACTGCGGCTCACTGGGAAGTTTGTGGGGTTCGTACCAACAGTTTTCGCCAATCGCGCCAAATATACCACTGTCCTTTAGGACTTTTGCCCGTGAGCTGCCATTTCCACAGAGTAACAGACGTAGAAGAATCATCCTTCGCCGCAAAGTGAAACGCCAAAAATGCAATTTAGAGCGAATACTCATTTTTTATTCATCCTCTGCTTCAAATTCCGTGCCAGCGGATATATCTTTGTGTGAACAAAAGAAATACTGCTCACCATCAGACTCTCTGGCATAATACTAGTGACAACGCTCAACATCTTTTGCGGGACAGTCCGATCATCTGGCATCATGGGGGTTTCCTTCCACGGACTTTTTGCCTTGTATTCCAGATATGTTTTTGCATAGGGATGCTTGCATCCTACAACCCAAGGACGTATGCTCATCCGAAAACAAGATTGAAAGTGAACAATTGCAGGATTCTTTACCGCTTCCTGATATTGCATAGGATCTCCGGGAACGGGAGGTTTGCGGAGCTTGATAAGATTCTTATAATCAAACGCAAAAAAAACCGTCATGCAATTATACTTGGGATGCAGAATCCCAGAGCGGCCTAGCTTACTTAAGACGCCATTCTGCACTCCTTGATCTACAAATGTGATATCTCCTTGGTTTTCTCGAATGTACTGAAGGAACATATCCTCCACTTTGTTTTTGCGCCATGCCTCCAAATCAATCAAAAGAACGCCATTGTTGATATAGTTATCCTCCGGTTTGAGTCCTAAGTTCGTACGATATGCAGCTCCACGACAGTCATCCACACCGTACAGCCATTTATCCTCCATATCCATTTCCCACAACGGAGATAAATCTTGCATCACCAGCGTATCGCAATCGATAAACAGTACCTTTTTTACAGTTTCTGGTAGCATAGATGGTAAAAACAATCGATAAAAAGTGCTGATGTTCCAACGTCCTACGTTGATTTCTGTATCTGACCGATTTTCAATATCTGGGTGCTTTAAATAGGTCAATGTCCGACCAAAGGAAGCCGTCATGCCTTCCAGCTTCTGCTTATTTATTTTGGAAATGTTATTATCAATCAAATATAAATTAAGTTCTTTGACATTTCGATTGTGTTCCAGCAAAGATAATATGGAAATGCCCGCAATCTCGCAATAACTATCGCTGGAAGAATAAACAATATTCATTCTATTCTCCGTTATTACTCATGGATTTTCTTTGTGTACTCTTCAAAGCTCATCAGATTCAAATCTTTTTCGCTGATGATCAGATTTTCTTTCCCGCCAATCAGCTCAAAAGGCCACTCGATACCAATATCCGGGTCATTATACATAATACCGGAGTCGCCTTCACCATAGAAAACTTCGGCGCATTTATAGCTGACTACAGAATCCTCAATGACTAGATATCCATGGCCAAAGAACTGCGGCACCAGTAGCATATTGGTGTTTTCGCCTGTCAGGTGGAAACCACGCCACTGGCCAAAAGTGGGAGAATCCGGGCGCAGATCAACGATAACATCATAAACATGACCAGAAATACAGCGCACTAGCTTAGCCTGCTGCTTCACCAGCTGAAAGTGGGTTGCCCGGATAACGCCGCGCTTAGAGATCGTGTAGAATACTTCCTTCAGATCATGGTCAATCCCATTTGCCTTGAACGTATCCACATTGTAGTCCTTGATCAGGCCACCCCGGTTATCCGTTGCATAGAAAGGCTTGATCAAATAGGCACCTTTCAGATCAAGTTCCTGAAAATCAAATTTTTGTACCATTATGCTTCACCTCTGATATAGTCAGCCGTCATTTTAATACCTTCTGCAAAAGGAATCCGATTGATATAGCCCGTATCTTTTTCCACTTTTTTCAAATCGAACTGGCTGTAGGAAATGTCTACGCCCTTAAAGGGGATGTCTCCCAGTCCGATTTCTGCTGTCGGGTCCACAATATCCCGCATTTCCAACAGAAACTCCCGCAAAGGCTTGGGTTCACCGGAGCCAATATAGTACCGGTTAAATGCCTTGCCCTTTTCTGCTACTGCAATAATAGAATTGATTGCATCGGTGATATAGATAAAGTCATAAGTCTGATAGCCTGCAGTGAAAGAGCAGTGTTCCTTGTGCACCAGCTTGTTGATAGAAGTGTAGATCATCCGGGCGGATTTTTCGCCAACGCCGTAGATATTCGTGATAATGACAGGGATAAACTCTACGCCATTCAATTTTGCAACCGTCTCACCCATTAGATGAGCAGCAAGTTTGCCTGTGCCATAAATATAACCACCGGCAGGTTCAATATCATCCGACTGGAGGTATTCATAGGTTTCCATCTCATTGATACTGGAAGCATAAACCACACGCTTGCAGCCGACTTCAGCACAGAGTTTGATATAATCACAAGCCAGCTTTACATTGTTCAACTGAACTGCATAGTCTGCACGCGCCGGGCCAGAAGTCCCAGCCCATGCCAGATGGAAGAAGCACATGTAATCCTCCGCGGGGATCTCCTTTGCCAGTTCCGAAACTTCCTTATTCAGCACGCTTACACAAGTAACCCGATCATCATTTGCCAAAACATCATCAAAACGAATGTCTAAAGCTACCACATGATAGCCTTTTTCCAGCAACGCATTCACCAAAGTTTTGCCAATAAAACCGTTGGCACCGGTAACGATCACATTTTTCATATTATTCTCCCACCGACAAAAAAGCAGCAATTTCTTTATCCATGCATCCGCGAATATCTCCGCCTTCTACCCAGCACTTGCTCCATTCTACGACCATCTCAATCGCCGTATCGAGGTTCCAATGGGGTTTCCAGCCAAAAGTGGTCTTCAACTTGGAACAATCCAGTTTCAAGAAGTTTGCTTCGTGGGGGCCACCGTCATACCGATTGACCCACTTCATGCCTTCGCCCCATTTGCTCACAAACAAATCAACCAGTGCCCCTGTCTGGAAGCAGTCAACATCGTCAGGACCCACATTATAATAGCCTGCATATTTAATATCCTGATACTGCATTGCAGCAATCATTAGATAGGCATACAGCGGCTCCAGAACGTGCTGATACGGACGGGTCGAGAACGGATTTCTTACTACAATATCTTCCTGCTTGATTGCAGCACGGATGCAATCCGGAATAATGCGATCATTCGCAAAATCGCCACCGCCGATCACATTGCCTGCGCGAGCAGTAGAAATCGCAACATGGCCGTCGTTAAAAAAGCTATTTTTATAGGAGTGTGTGACCAACTCAGAGCAGGATTTGGAATTGGAATACGGATCATAGCCATCAAGCTCTTCATTCTCCCGATAACCCCAAGCCCATTCTTTGTTCAGATAAACCTTGTCAGTTGTCACATTCAGAAAAGATTTCACGCAGCTGTTATTGCGCACACATTCCAGAATATTCACTGTGCCCATTACATTCGTTTCATATGTATAGGCAGGATCTTTATAGCTATCACGAACGATGGGCTGTGCCGCCAAATGCAACACAATTTCCGGCTGAGCTGCATCAAAAGCGGTCTTTAATGCTTTGTAATCGCGGATATCGCCAATCACAGAATGCACATCCTGCTCAATCCCAGCAATCTCAAACAAAGAAGGGCTGGTGGGTGGATTCAATGAATAACCCGTGACAACTGCCCCGGCATTTGCAAGAATCTTGCACAGCCAAGAACCCTTGAAGCCGGTATGTCCGGTAACAAAGACTTTTTTTCCTTTATAAAAATTCAAATCAAACATATCTATTACTCCTCCCACACCTTCCAAGGTGCATTACCTGCCTCCCAGAGCTGTTCCAGTTTCTGTTTTTCCCGCAACGTATCCATACACTGCCAGAATCCTTTGTGGATATATCCTACCAATTCTTTCTGCTCAACCAGTTTGGTTAGCGGACCTTTTTCAAATACAGTAGAGTCGCCTTCAATCAAATCAAACAATTCCGGCTGAAAGACCATAAAACCAATATTAATAAGATCGCCATCCATGTCAGACTTCTCCCGGAATGCATCAATCACACCGTTAGCGCCAACTTCCACAACGCCCTTGTTCTGTCCGAAGTTGTACATAGACATCGTGCCGATTTTCCCATGTGCTTTATGGAACTCCACCAGTTCCTTAATGTTTACATTGCCGACTGCATCTCCATAAGTAAGCATAAACGGCTCATTACCGATATACTCCCGGATGCGCTTTACACGTCCGCCCGTCTGTGTATTCAGACCCGTATCCACAACCGTTACCTTCCACGGCTCAGCATGCTTGTTATGAACGATCATTTCATTGCTGCCATTCGTGTAATCAAAGGTGATATCAGAAGTATGCAGGAAATAGTCAGCAAACCACTCCTTGATTACATGTTGTTTATAGCCAGCACAAATAACAAATTCGTTATAACCATACGACGCATAAGTTTTCATGATATGCCACAGAATCGGCATACCACCAATTTCAATCATAGGCTTAGGTTTAAATGCAGATTCTTCGGAAATTCGGGTTCCAAAACCACCGGCAAGAATTACTACTTTCATTATTTTTCCTTTCACTATTCAGAAATAGGTTAGTACAGTCCCTTTGTATTGCAATCTTCAAACCAGTCTTTGAAGGTATCTTCAAAACTGTAGTGGAATTTATATCCGCTTGCCGCCAGCTTCTTGCCGCAGATATTCGTACTCACCATCAGCTTCTTAACTCGTGCCGGATGAATGCCCACCTTTTTTCCACCAATCGGTCCAAGAATCGTTGCTGCTGTCATCAGCAGTCCACCGGGAACCAGCGGAGTATGGCGCTTCATACCAGTAGCAGCCTGCATGGTTTCACAAATCTGCTCGATGTTATAAGCAGGTTCAAACGTACAGTTGTAGATACCTACGCCCTGGAAGTCATTATCGATCATTCGATACTTAAAGAATCGCACAAGTTCTTTCACATAGATGCAAGCCTTAACGGTATCCTTGCGACCAGCATAGAAGAAATACCGCTTTTTCTGACCGTTATAAAGACGAGTCATGTTGCCATGTTCACCTTTGCCATACACAATACCCGGACGAACAATCGTCAGTTCTCTACTCGAATCCTTGGCCTGCCAAATCTGATGAATTTTCTCAGCAACCAGCTTGCTGATACCGTACGGAGTGTTAGGAGTAGGCAGTGTGTCCTCTGTCTTGAGTTCTTCCGCTGCACCATACGGAGCAATAGAACTTGTGAACAGAATCTTTCTAATGCCATGCTTTTCGGCAAAGGCCGTCACATTCTCTGCACCATAAATATTGGTTTCAAAGTATGCATAATCAGGGTGTCCCGGAGTCCGGTGTACCGCAGCAAGATTAAAAATCACATCGTCTTTCGTAGGTTCGAAATCAAACTCAATCGGCTTCCGCACATCCAAACGGATATATTCTACGCCATCGTTTTTCTCAACGATTCCGGGCACAACGCCTTCTTCGCCGGGCATCACAATATCAAAATCGTAAATCTTATCGCCAGACTTCACACATTCGCTTTTTAACAAATGAATCAAATGGGTGCCAATAAAGCCTGAACCGCCAAAAATAATATAATTCATTCATTTTTCACCTTCTTCATTTTGCACCATCTTTACGAAGGACGGAAACAACAGTCTTAAACAGGATTTTGATATCCAGCCACAGCGAAGCATTTTGAACGTAATACATTTCCATTTTCTGCCGCTCGCCACTTTGATAGGTCGCATTATTTCGCGCATAGGCCTGCCAATACCCGGTAACACCCGGCTTTACAGCCAACAGTACATCGTGGGTGTCCTCGTAATAGGTCTGAATTTCCGATTCGATCAGCGGGCGAGGGCCTACTAGACTCATATCATTGCAAAGCACATTGAAAAGCTGCGGCAATTCGTCCAGACTGGTTTTTCTCAAAAAATTTCCAATCTTTGTTATGCGCGGATCGTTATCAATTTTAAATTCTGTGTAATACTGCTTTGCCTGTTCCGGCGTAAGTAGGTTAATCATTTTATCGGCGTTCATGTACATACTACGGAATTTCCACATCTTAAAAGGCTTTCCGCTTTTGCCAATGCGGACATGACCGTAGAACACCTTTCCTGGATCATCCACATAAACCAAAATTGCCGCGATTAGCATGATAGGCGATAAAACTATTAAAGCAGTTGCAGATGCCACAATATCAAACGCTCTTTTTACAAACGCATAGCATCGCTGTTTTACACTTGGCGATTCTTGCACATAATGGTTCATAGAACGGTTTACAGCTGTTTTATTTTCAGCAATCATTTAATATCTCCTCACTCGATCATCCCGCCTGTGCGGTTTCATTTTCGTAATTTGCCACAAGCTTAATCGTCACCAACAACGCATAAAGCCATTGCCTCTGTTTTTTGTTCATATTTTTTTAACCCGCTTTTGCCGTAACTGTTTCGGCTCGTACCGCTTGCTCAGACAGGCGCTTCGGATTGCATTTGTTCCACCGCATCCCGATCGCATCCAGCTTTGCAATACGTTCTTCTGTCAGAACAGCACCACTTTTTTCGGGATTTTGGCGGGTGTAACGCTGCCGTTTGACCCATTTCCCAAGGGCATATCCGCTCGGTGACACATAATCAGCAGGGACGTTCAGGTCACCGTGGGCATCAAAGTAGCACTTTGCTTCCTGATACCCTTCGTTCCACTGGCGGTCATTGCGGTTGCCCCAGTACATTCCAATTCTGTTCAGCTGCTCAACCTGTTCGTCTGTCAGCTTTCCTTTTGGGTACGCCCACTGCTGGCTTGCAAGCCATAATCCAAGACGTTCCCCGGTGGCCGTCTCGTAGGATCGTGGAATGTTCAGATTGCCGTTTTCTTCGTAGTAGGCCGCGGCCAGTGCATAAGCCTTTTCCCACTTGGCATCAAAAACGCTCCACACCATGCCGATTTCATCAAGCTGTGCGATACGTTCTTCTTTCAAGCGGCCATTCAGCTTCTGCTGCCGGGTCTTGATGATCCATTGTCCCAAGGGATAGCCGCCCGGGTCGGTGTATTTGCCAGGCACCATCAGGTTTCCGTAGGTGTCATGGTATTTCTTTGCGACCTTAAATCCGTGCTGCCATGCGATTTCCTTCCGGTTGCCCCAGACCATCCCGATGCTGTCCAACCGTGCAATTTGCTGCTCGGTCAGATTGCCTTGGATCTGTCCCTCGCGCACGCGGCGCTGTGTGACCAGCCACACGCCAAGGCTCAGACCTCCGGGCGTGGTATACAGTTTCGGAACATTCAGGTCTCCGTGCTCTGCATAGTAGATACTTGCCTCGGAGAAGTAGTGCTCCCAGCTGGAAGAAAGGCTTGCCTGTAGCTGCTCGAAAAGCACCCGGCAGTCATGCACCTGCTCGATGACCTCAAACCGTTCGGTAATGATCTTATCGCTCTCGCCGTTGGCATAGAGCCGATGGACCGCCTCCTGCATCTCGTTTTGCAGGCTGGAAATACTGGTCAAGCCTTCAAAGTTGTTGACCACATCCAGAATCAGCGGGGCTGCGGTATCCCCGGCAGTCAGGGCACGTCCAATCTGCTGTTTGTAGATAATTGGAGAGATGGTAGGCCGGAACAAAATCACGCCGGAAATCCCCTCCACGTGGACGCCCTCATTGAGCATATCGATGCAGAACAGCAGCTTCAGCCGGTTGCTGGTGTCTGTCTTGAAGTCCGCAAAGGCCTTGTCGGTGTTCGGATCATCTGAGTAAGCCTGATACACCACAACATTTGGGTTGACCCCCGCGAACCACTCCGGCACATGAGATACCATCTTGTCCATATGCTCTTTGTTGGCACAGAACACGATGTACTTGCCACACTTATTCGCGATATGATGAGCAAAGACCCTGTCCAGACCGTCTGCCTGCTCCAGCGCCCGGCGCAAAGCGTCCAGATATTTCTGGTTCGCATCCTGAATGCCCGGTGCCCGCAGGTTGTCCACCCGCGCTTGATATTTTGCAAGCGTTTTCTGGTACTGATAAACCGTGGTCACATATTTTGGGGCAGGCAAAACACCCCTGACGACTGCTTCGCCAAGGGTCATCTCATTCGCAATATGTCCATCAAAAAGCTCTTCGGCCATGTCGCGGTTATTATCAAGATAGCGGATGTTTGTTGCCGTCAGCCCCAGAAGTTTTGCATCCGGGCATAACTTTAATAAAGCCACCGTGCTTTCGCCCCAACATTCCGCTCCAGCACGGTGAAACTCATCGAGTATCATATAGGCGGGCTTCTGCGCCGCTATTTCGTCCAGCTGTGCCTGCGTACAGCACATCAGTTTGGCGTAGGTAAAAAAGTGAACGTTTGCCAACGGAAAATCCGGGTCGTTCCTTTTCAGGCTCTCCAGCTGGGTCTTAAAGATATATTCACTGGGAGAAAGCCAGATCACGACCTTCTCCGGGTTGTCCTCGATCAGTTTGAACGCAATATAGCTCTTTCCGGTGCCGGTGGGATGAACAATAGCGGCTTTGCCGTACTGCTTCATCATCCGAACTGCCGCACAATATGCTTTCTCGTTGTGCTCAAACAGCTGCAATGCCACTTTGCTCACCCCTTCCCGCAATAAAGGGGTATCCTTCACAGTGAAAATGGAGGATACCGGTTTTAAATAAGATTGTCTGAATTCCCTTATTATTTTATCATGGATATATCTGGGATTCAATAGAAATCTTTACAAATGTATCCCACCCGGCCTTAGAAAAAACTTCGCAGAAGCCGAAACTTTTTTGCAAATTGCCCAGTTCTTCATGAAAAACACGGCCTAAAACGAAGATGGACAGAATAAGTGGTCAGATGGGTGTCCATGACGCAGGAGGAAACAGAAATGGCACGACGGGGCGAAAACATACACAAACGCAAGGATGGTCGGTGGGAAGGCCGGTACATCAAGGCACGCACGCCGGAAGGAAAAATCCAGTGGGGCTATATCTATGGCACGGCATATGCAGAGGTCAAGCAAGCACTGATTCTGAAAAAAGCGGAAGCGGGTTTCTACAACCTGAAAAGAACTGACCTGACCTTTGAAGCGCTGGCCGAGGTGTGGCTGCACTCCCTGCGGAACAGTGTAAAAGGATCCACCTATGCGCATTATTCGTATACACTGCACAAGTATCTTCTTCCGGTTTTGAGCAAAGTGCCAGTCGCATCCCTTGAGGAAAGCTTTCTGGAACAGGCCATGCAGCAGATTATCGCGCCTACGGATACCGCACACAAGCCGTTAGGAAACTCTTCTGCCCGGGAATGCCTCTCGATGCTGCGGCGTATCTGCAAATATGCTGCACATTTGCGATTGATTCGTCCAATCGAACTGGAAGTGGCGCTGCCAAAAGCTATTGACAAAACACCCGTGCCTCTCACCCCAGCGGAACAGCAGCGACTTTATCAATATGTACAGGAGAACCCCACGACCCGCAAGATGGGCTTACTACTGGGGCTTGAATTGGGTCTGCGCATTGGTGAGATCTGCGGCCTGCAATGGGGCGATTTTGACCTGAAACTTGGAATACTGAAAATTAACAGGACGGTCTGTCGAATTTCCTGCGGAAATGGTCACACAAAGGTAGTCGTTCAAACACCTAAAACCCGCACTTCCTGCCGGGAAATTCCAATCCCGAATTACTTACTGATAATGCTGAAAAACCTGCGCGCAAGCACCAGCAATTCTACATGGTTTCTGTCAGGAAACGAGTCTAAGCCCACAGAACCTCGTTGTTACCGAAAAAGCATTAAGGCGTATCTGAAACAGGCGACCGTCCGGCAAGTACGCCCGCATGCGCTACGTCATACCTTTGCAACGACCTGTTTGCAGGCGGGTTGCGATGTAAAGACCCTTAGCGAATTGTTAGGCCACGCCAACGCCAACATTACCTTGCAGCGCTATGTGCACTCTAATCTGACCCGAAAACGTCGGGAGATGAACCGGATATTCTCCCATCAGGTGTCCATGAGGGGCAGGAAAGCGCCGAATCTGCTGGAATAACGCTCAATTTCGGCCACTGTCTTTCATTTTCACTGTGGAGGATACTGTTTTATTTTTCAGGCATCGTTTTCTCAACACAAAAAAGCCCCCGCCCATCACATTTCTGTGAAAGGCAGAGGCCTTCTGCTGCTAGATTTCAATTCAGTCTGGGGAGATAAAGCAACGTTCTCATTCTACCGGGTCAGTGTCTCCTTCCAGATTTTTAACTACCCCCGGGTGCTGTACCGGTGTTCTCCCGCTCTACTCCGGCACATACCACTTCAGCCTAGCGGCTGCCAGCGGCTTTTTGCCCGTCATAACGCCGCCGTCCATAGGCGCGCGTGATATCGGGATGATTCTTCATTTTTTATAGAGGTTTGCTTTTTTATCGCAAAGCAAGCGATTTCAGCAGCGTCCTAAAACCGCATATCGCAAATATTCCATTTCGGTATGCACCGCTTTTCGGAAAAATACAACGCAAGCGCATTTATAAAGCCGTTTTATCGGACAGTTTATCTGATATACTTCTATTGCAGCAAGGGAGCGATTGCAAAAGAAAACGTCAGATTCGAGCGCTTTTCCGCTGCATCCAACAATGCCGCTCCACAAAACACACCTACAAAATACAGGAGGATTCACTATGAGCCGCAAATGTGACCATGATTGGTTTGACCATTATATGATGTAAAAGGTGTTATGGAAATCCCGCGCCACAGCCCCCATCCCAAAACCAACGCCCTTATAGACTGTATATACCATCACCAAGCACTCTGCTGCCCGCTCCTATCCCCTGTCAATTCACGCCGCTGCCGTGCCGTTTGTGACGCATTTCAACACTTTACGACGTTTTTAGACGCTTTTCGCCAGTTTTGGTACATTTTGCATTACATTTATTTTGAACAGGATAAAACTGGTTCAAATATATGTAATGGGGATGATGTCAAAATGGTTACTTCCGATTTATCCGCCCGTATCAATGATGTACTGCGCTATGTCGGGATCACCTGCAACATGAACGCCTACATTATTCTATCACAAGCTCTGACGCTGATTGCCGAGGGCGAAGACCGCCTGCGAGCCGTGGAAAAAGAGATTTACACGCCCATTGCTGACAAAAATCCGTACGGACCCATAGCAGTCCAGAGCACGATCCGCCGGGCATCCAAGGTCGCATGGGATCTCTGCCCCGAGCGCGTTCAGGCGCTGGCTGGCTATCCGCTGAATGGTCGCCCTTCTGCCGTGACTATGCTCGAGCTGCTCTATAATGGTGTCGCCCGCTATGACGACCTTTCTATTCTGAAATAAGGGTCCCTCAACAACAAGAACCCCTCTACTCTATGTCGAGCAGTGGGGTATTTTTGTGTCTTGATTCGGTTTCAACTAGGGACAAAATGACGGGTGTTGATGGTACAGTTAATCGCAAAAAATCGAAATACCACATAATTGTCCGTCATAACTTGCGTGGCATCATAGAAACCCGTCATCTACTATGAGGCGTTTTTTAATCGAGGGCTACTGCGACCATCTACCGCCTTTATTTGAGCGCCATTGAACTTTCCTCATTTTGAGGACTGTTGAACCTTTACCGATTTGGATAATGTTCATTGATCGTATCATCGATAGAATATGTATCTTGGTAGTAATTTTGACTACTGAGCTTCTGAACCTAGCTCAAATTGAGCCATGTTGCAGGGTGGTCGTGGAATGCGACTCCCTTTTGGCAGTTCAAAATTCAGTCATCTAACGATATCCACAATGCAGACGCCTTTTATTATACGATAATGCGATATATTCTGTTCAAGGTATACTTTTTAATGGTATCAAAGCCAGACAGAATCACACCGCAACAGACACTTATATCAATTATTTGAGACATTTCACTATGATTGAATCGTCGCCCGTTTCTGATATACGTCCTATTGGTGAAGTATTGATAAAGAGGAAGGTATTCGCTGGCGCTCATACCATTTAGATCAACTCCAATCTTGAAAAAGCTCACAGGTTCGCTTAGTCAAGATTTCCGTTGGCGTGATCATGTTAACCGAGCGTTTCTGTCCCGTCCTCATGCTTCGGCCGTTCAAGAAGCACTCGGCTAACACAACCACGCAAAAAATCAAATAAAGAAAGTCGAATAAAGCGCGGCACCCGTGCGCATATTTTTCACTTTGTTGTATAGTACAGTGAATTTTGTGCGCATTTTACTGCTTTGTGACCCACCAAACATTCTTATTTCGTAGTTCTCCACTAGTTACACGCTTTTTCTGTAGATCATATCCATGGTGCCGCAACCATTGACGTGCACAGGTATAGCTTGGCAACGATTTCTCGGCGTGTCCATCTGCCTTGTTGTAGATGTGCCCCAACTCAAAAAAGATCTTCTGCCAGTCTTCGTAGTAGCGTTCCTCATTCAGATGGGCATCCAGATACTCAAGCAGCGGCGGTGGTTCAAGGCGCTCTACTTTTGCAAGCAGGCTTTCATCGATCTTTTTCAGCAGTTCCGTCTGATACCCCTGTTCGAGCATCTGCAGCAGGAAAACACGTTCCACAAGAGCCTGTAAGTTCGCACGTTTCCGCCAGCAGTATTCACCTTCCCGTGGGTCCAGAACGACTGTATGGCTTTTTTCAGTATTTCCACTGTTTCAGGCTGATGCAGGTATGCCTTCCATGCCTTCCTATCATCAAACCATTTTCGATATGCCTCGACCGGTTCCAGCTGATACTTCTGGATTTTTTTAAGTTCCCCTTCCAGACGTTCTTTGGGGTAATGCAGCAAATACACCGCGCAGGTATCCCCCTCATCCAAGGGACGTTTGCGGCCAAGGATCTGCGCATTAACGAGCGGGTTCCACAGTTCACTGACAATATATTTCAGCGCACGGTCTTTCATATCCACGCCATTATAGAGGGTCGTTGTGGTCAGTGTGACCTGATGCTGCAGAACATTGCCTACGAGCGCATCATCCAGTTTGTCAAATTCGTCCGCTTCCTGACGGTATTTGGAGCACAGGCACGCCACATCCTCCATGCCTTCTGCTTTCAGACTATCCCGCAGTTTTCGCAGCTTGGCGATGGTATTCACAAAAACGAGGATCTTTTCTCCCGGCTGTACCCGGCGGATGATATCCAATTCGTCATCGTCACGGTAAAAGAATTTCACGCTTGACACAAACCGATAATCCATCGGCAGACGATAGTGTTGTCCCTCCGGGATCATATTCCGCAGCTCCCAATAATCAAAGAAGGGGCGGGCGGTTGCGCTCATAAAGATACAGGTCTTCGTTGTCCACAGCTCTTTAATAGCCTCATAGCTTGCATCCACATGATCGTTGAAGCTGGCATCGGTCACCATGTAGTGATACTCGTCTGACACGATATAATCAAACGATCTCAGATAAGTTTTGGCAGCATCTTCATTCCTTTGCAGGAAGGTCTCCAGCCACTGGTATGTTTCAACACGGATGGTGTGCTCATACTTGTTATCTATGGCGGGTTTGTTGACAATTCCTCCAAGCGCGGGATCATAGTCCTCGTAGGTTACCTCTATACGCCCCAAACGGTTCACATCGCGCTCGATCTGGTTGCGCAGATCTTCGCGATTGCACAAAATCAGGATACGCTTACGATGTTCATATGCCCACGGCAGCAATGTCTTCAGAATAAAATAGGTCTTGCCGGAGTTCGTGCCCGCATCAAGCACCACGATCCCATGCCAGTTCTTGTAATCCTCGCCAACAAGATCTGTAATGTACTGTTTTGCAGGCTGTAGAGTTGCCCCGGCGGTTTCCGGTTCTTCCTCCGGCACAATGGGATCAAGCTGTTCGTCGGCATCCTTTTTCTTTTTGCGAGAGGCAGTAATACAATCCAGAATCTCCTGCAGTTTTTGCTGTCGCTCTTCTTCCGTCAACGAGGCAGGGTCAATGTGCTGCTCCTGCTCATACTCCCGTTGTGCCTCAGCCAGCTTCAGGTAGAAACCATCGAATGGCCAGCGCTTCTCTTCATCACTCATATTAATCCGCGTCTCCTTTTTTGATTTCACTATACCATATCATCTCGTTTTGCTCAAGGGATATTGGCTACCTTTGGCAACAGCATTTTTAGGCGTACACATATAAAAAGTAGCACCGCCGGGCGGGACGGTTCCGTCTTATGATTGAACTGTTCACTTTAACAACAGAGCGGTGTTTGACATAATTTCTGTGTTATGATATGCTCATTTCACAGCAAGTTTCCAACGCAGAATCCCCCTCCCCCCAACACAAAAGAATCCTTTTCACGTTCAAATTAAATATGATACAACGTGCAATTTCACGTTTTGCCGAAGGCTGGCAGACGAGGGGGACTCAAAATCCCTTGTGCTAATAACACGTGTGGGTTCGACCCCCACCACCGGCACCAATAAAGCAGTTCAATCTATTTTTAGCATTGAACTGCTTTATTTTTTCCAAAGTTTCTCCTTATTCCGGGCGTTCTTTGGATTCGGCGGGCGGTTGGCCATTATCAGGCGTTCTGTTTTAATAAGGACGGCCTATAAGAGCGGTGCATTGCCCAAAACTGTAACTGATTGAGAATCAAAACAAACACAAAATACCCGCTCACCGTGGAAGTTCCACAGATGGGCGGGTATTTCTTTGCAGAATGACACATTTGCACTATTTTATCAAGCAGCACACGAAGTCACAGGGTTCCTGCTGTTTTTATAGGGTGCTTTTCAGCCGTGCACCGCTGGCGTACTGGGTGCGGCGGTCCATCTGGTTATCCAGCGGCTGACCGGCAGAATAGCGCTTGAGGTTGTGCACAAAGATGTCTACGATGTTGTCCAGCGTCTTAGGCAGGCTGAAGCCGCCGCTGACATGGGGCGTGATGATCACGTTGGGCTCTGCCCACAAGGGATGCTCCGGCGGCAGCGGCTCAGGATCGGTCACGTCCAGCCCTGCGCCAGAAAGTCGGCCACTGTGCACCGCCGCTGCCAGAGCCTCGCCATCCACGGTAGTACCCCGTCCCACATTGAGCAAAATAGCACCGGGCTTGCAGCGCGCCAGCCGTTCGGCATTGAACAGGTGCTGGGTCTCCGGCGTGCCGGGCAGGCTCAACGCCACAAGGTCGGCCTGCGGCAGCTCTGCGTCCAGCGCGCTCTGCGCCACTACACGGGTGCAGTAGTCCGGGCAGGGGGTGTCCGGGTGCACCGTGCGGCGCACACCCACCACCTCAGCACCCAGCGCATACGCCCGCCGGGCAAAGTTAGAGCCGATATCGCCCATGCCCACGCACAGCACCCGGCTGCCCGCGATGCTGCGCACGGAGTGACCGGTAGGTGCCCAGCAGTGCTCCCGCTGGTTGTCCCGGTAGACGGGCAGTTCCTTGAGCAAACTGAGCCACAGCGCCAGCATACACTCGCTGATGGCCAGACCGTAAGCACCGGTGGCGTTGGTCACGATGCAGCCCTCCGGCAGCACACCTGGCTCCAGATAGTTGTTGGGTCCTGCCGCGTTGGACTGGAACCACACCAGATGATCGTTTTGCCGGATCAGCGGCACCGGCAGGTTGCCCAGCACGGCATCGGCCCACAGGGCATCCTCCACTGTGGCAGTGTCCGGGGTGGTAAAATGATATTCAAAGCCCTGCACCGCCTCAATACGAGCCTTTTGCTCTGTGCTGATGGGCAGACAGACAAGGATGTGTTCAGACATAATGGGGTCTCCTTCCCTCTTTTTGTCTATCATACCGCAAACTGCGCGATGGTACAAGGGGATGGTTCTGCTGTTTTCAGCCTCGCCCGTAAAAGAATAATGTCGGGCAGCTCGAAAACCACCCGACACCGCATTCATAAAAATTTTTCGTTCAGTCCAACGCGCGGATGGCATCCACTGTGCACTGATACTGCTCTGCCACCTTTGCAAACTGCTCCTTTGTGCCCTCCAGTTGTCCGGTGCGCAAGGTCTCAGTCAGAGCATAGGTAGGCGTATACAGATTAGAGAATCCTAGATTCTGGCAGACGCCTTTGAGGGTGTGCGCACCGCGGAACGCCTCTTTCACGTCTCCCCTGCGCAGCGCCTCCTCCAAGAGCTGAAAGCTGTCGTCCTGCAAAAACATCCGCACAAATCTACAGATCATAGCCTCATTATACAGCCGTCCCAGCACTTCCTGATAATCTGCACCCATCTTTTTATAGCATTCCTGTATCGTCATAGCTTACGCCGTGCCTTTCTATTTTAACTGTCACTTGATTTCCCACCGCCGCATTCCACTACACTTCGCAGCGACATAGTTTTATGATAGCACCTTTCTGATTTGCTTGCAACTGCACTGCAATATATTTTGCATTCTGTATAGTTTTTGCATTTCCTTTTCGGCAGTTGCGCTAAAATCACATCTGGTTTTCGCAAAAAGCACCTGTCATCGCCTCCTTTTCAGACGTTCTCGAACACCGATTAAATTTACTAAAAAAAGTGAAAAAGATGGTTGACAAATTTCCTTTCTCATGCTAAAATAAGCAAGTCGTCCGGTGCACGGATGCACAACAAATGAATATGGGCGTGTTCCCGAGTGGCCAATGGGGACAGACTGTAAATCTGCTGCTTTCAGCTTCGGTGGTTCGAATCCACCCGCGCCCACCAAGAACTCCGGTATCCGTTGGATACCGGAGTTTCTGTTTTATCTGCCATACAAAAGGGATGCAAGGGTGGATCCAAACAACAGCGGAGCCGACCACCGCCTGCGGCAGAAACCGAGAGGCGAGGCTGGAGCAGGGCACCGCTTTTTTCTGCCATAGTGTCGCCTTTTTTGTTGACAAGGCATCGGCTTGCTATTATAATAGTGTAGTCAAAATGGCATTCCTGTGCGGCTTTGTGGCTGCGCGAAACAAATACAGCTAATAACAAGGAGAGATTCTCAAATGGCACAAGAGATCAAGATGTCCGCTGCCGGTCTGAAGGCAATGCAGGAGGAGCTGGAATACCTCAAAACCGTCCGCCGCAAGGAGCTGGCTGAAGAGATCAAGGAAGCCCGCAGCCACGGCGACCTGTCTGAGAACAGCGAGTACGACGAAGCCAAGAATACGCAGGGTCTGGTGGAGAACCGCATCACCGAGCTGGAGCAGACCATCAAGAACGCAGTCCTGATCGACGAGAGCGAGCTGAGCGTGGATAACGTCTCCGTGGGTACTCACGTCACCATCCGCGAGACCGGCGAGGACGAAGCCGAGGAATACGATATCGTGGGCCGCACCGAAGCTGACGCCTTCAACGGCAAGATCAGCGATGAGAGTCCCGTGGGCCATGCCCTGATGGGCAAGGCTGTGGGCGATAAGGCCGAAGTGCTGCTGCCCACCGGCCAGACCGTGGAGTACACCGTGCTGGCCATCACCCATTCTGCAAACTAAGTAGGAGTAACCATGGAAGAGCAAAAGAGAAACCCCGCTGCGGGTCTGTCCGAGAGCGAGCAGGTACAGGTGCGCCGCCAGAAGCTGGCCGACCTGCAGGCCGCCGGCAACGACCCCTTTACCCTGACCAAGTTCCCGCAGGACGCCTATTCTGCCGACCTGAAGGAAGAATTTAAGGAACTGCCCAACGAGACCGACAGCGGCAAGCTGGTGGCACTGGCAGGCCGTATGATGTCCAAGCGCGTCATGGGCAAGGCCAGCTTTGCCCACCTGCGTGACGACAAGGGAGATATCCAGCTTTACGTCCGCCGCGACGAGCTGGGCGATGAGGCCTACGCTGCCTTTAAGAAGCTGGACGTGGGCGACATCATCGGCGTGAAGGGCGAGGTGTTCCGCACCAAGACCGGCGAGCTGAGCGTGCGCGCCACCGAGCTGACTCTGCTGGCCAAGAGCCTGCGCCCCCTGCCCGAAAAGTTCCACGGCCTGACCGATACCGAGATGCGTTACCGTCAGCGCTATGTGGACTTGATCGCAAACCCGGAGGTGAAGGACACCTTCATCAAGCGCAGCCAGATCCTGAAGGAGATCCGCGCTTATCTGGACGAGAAGGGTTTTTTGGAGGTGGATACCCCCATCCTGACTCCGTTTGAGATCGGCGCTTCCGCCCGCCCCTTCTACACCCACCACAACAGCCTGAACATGGACATGGTGCTGCGCATCGAGACCGAGCTGTACCTCAAGCGCCTGATCGTGGGCGGTATGGATCGCGTGTACGAGGTGGGCCGCATCTTCCGCAACGAGGGCATGGACCCCAAGCATAACCCGGAATTCACCTCCATCGAGCTGTATCAGGCCTTTACCGATTTCCATGGCATGATGGATCTGGTGGAGGAGCTGTACAAGCGCCTTGCCCTCAAGATCTGCGGCAGTCTGGTCATCCCGTATCAGGGCAAGCAGATCGATATGGGTCACTGGGAGCGCCTGACCATGGTGGAGGCCGTGAAGAAGTATTCCGGCGTGGACTTCAACGACTGGCAGACCGATGCAGACGCCATCGCCGCCGCCAAGGCACACAACGTGGAGCTGCCCGAGGTGCCCACCAAGGGTGCTATTCTGGCCGAGTTCTTCGACGCCTTTGTGGAGGATAAGCTGATCCAGCCCACCTTCATCTACGATTACCCCGTGGAGATCAGCCCGCTGGCCAAGCGTAAGCCGGATGATCCCGCCTTCACTGAGCGCTTCGAGTATTTCATCGATTGCACCGAGTACGGCAACGCTTTCAGCGAGCTGAACGACCCCATCGACCAGAAGGGCCGCTTCGAGCGTCAGGTGGCCGAGCGCAAGGCACTGGAGCCCGAGTGCAAGGCACAGGTGGACTACGACTACATCAACGCACTGGAGTATGGTCTGCCCCCCACGGGCGGTCTGGGCTTCGGCGTGGATCGTCTGGTGATGCTGCTTACCGATAGCGCCTCCATCCGCGACGTGCTGCTGTTCCCCACGATGCGCCCCGAATCCAACTGAGCTACGTGATAATCTTTGTGTCTCCGACAATGAAATACATCGCGGATTCCGACACGGAAAGTGTCAGAAAGCTGACATCCTTGACGGATTTCCGCATGGACTGACGGAGATGCAAAAAAATCTCTGTTAGTACAGACGGATTTTTACTTCTGGCTACCAGCAGAGAACTGTAAACGAGAAAACAGCCAAGAGGACATTTCACCATCAGCGATTGCTGAACGTGAGGTGTCCTCTTTCTATATCCTGATAATGCAATTATACTATTACCCTTGACAAAGGAGAAGAATGTCATGGAACATAAAGCTGCTTCGTTTGAAGTTCCCGAACTGGAAAGAACTCTAGCCAAAAAGAAAAAGCGATATGTCAATTATAAAGAAGGAATGGCACTTTACTCAATGGGAAGGGACTCCTTCCGCAAGCTTGCAAAAGATGCTCACGCACTCCTCCGCATAAAAAAGATGGCGATTATCGATTTGGATATTCTGGATGATTATCTGGAACAGCATCGCTGCAACAACTGAATCAGAATATTCTTACATAGCGCACTTTCCATCCGAAGGTGCGCTTTTTCTTTTACCCTGAAATAGTCAAAGGAGGTTTCCACATGAAGAAGCACTCACAGTTGAAAATCCGAGGACACACCAAATGACGCTCGACTACTTCTATGGGCAGTCGGGCGAACTGTTTTCCTACTTCCGCATCCCAAAGGCATTGTTTCAGGACAGCCGCTTCCGGCAGCTTTCCACGGATGCGCGGACGCTGTACGGAATCCTGCTTGACCGCATGAGCCTGTCGGTCAAAAATAGCTGGATGGACAAGCAGGGGCGGGTGTATATCATCTACACCGTCCGAGAGGTTCAGGAATCGCTCTGCTGCGCCGAACACAAGGCTGTAAAGCTGTTCCGGGAACTGGAACAAATCGACCTGATCGAGCGCAAACGGCGCGGTTTGGGCAGACCCAGCCTGATTTACGTCAAAGACTTCACCACAGGGCTGTCAAAAACGCACAATCTGAATTGCGCAAACAGCAATTCAGGCGTTGCCCAAAGCGCAGTTCAGGAGCAGCCAAAACCGCAAGCAAATAAGACTGATAAGAATAAGACAGAGATGAATTTCCAAAAAAGGAAATTCGATAAAGGAATGCACCGGCTGACTGGAAAATTCAAGATGATTTGGAAAAACCAGAACGGACTGTGCTACCACTGCGGAATGCCGATGGATGTAACGGAAGAAAGAGAAATCTTCTACCTTGCACCAAAGGCAAAGACTGGCGTGGAAGATGTTCGTAATATGCGCTACGTTCATTGCGCCTGTCAGAGAATTTATGCTGAGAACCGCTTGAAAAAGTGATGAAATGCTTGAGCCGTATGACGGGAAACTGTCACGTACGGTTCTTAGGCGGGAAGGCGGCGGTAACACCGCTGACCCAGCCGATTACTCGCCGCTGGTGAACCGTTTGAAGGGTCAGGTCATCAAAATTTCGCCCAACAGTACCCAGTTCATCAATCCCATGGACATCAATGCCAACTACTCCGAGGAAGATAATCCCCTGTCCCTGAAAGCCGACTTTATCCTTTCCCTGTGCGAACTTGTGGTGGGCGGCAAAGAAGGGCTGCTGCCGGTAGAGAAAACCGTCATTGACCGCTGTGTGCATCTGATCTACCGCAAATATTTTGCCGCCCCCTGCCCGGAGAATATGCCCATCCTTGAGGACTTGTACAATGCCCTGCTCCAACAGGACGAGAAAGAAGCCCACCATGTTGCCACCGCACTGGAAATCTACGTCAAGGGTAGTCTGAACCTGTTCAACCATCGCACTAACGTGAATGTCAATAACCGCATCGTCTGCTACGACATCAAGGAACTGGGCAAGCAGATGAAGAAACTCGGTATCTGGTCTTTTTCAAAGGAACCTACGACACCCCCGGCATGAGCCATACCGGAATCTATCTGGGCAACGGCATGATGGTCAGTGCCGGAGACCCCATCAAGTACGCAAACATTCACTCGTCCTACTGGGAGAAGCATCTCGCCGGGTTTGGACGGCTTTCAAAATGAAATGGAGGAGTTTTATGAGCGAAAAACTGGATAAGCTGCGGGCAACTCTCAAGAAAGAGCAGGAGCGCCGTATCAAGCTGAACAACCGCATTGCGGTCTTGGAGCGTCGGATTCAGGAGGAAGAAGCCGCTGAGGTCAGCAGCATGGTACGCACGGCTAACGTGACCCCGGAACAGCTCGCCGCCCTGCTGCGGCAGTCCGCAACCGCCACCCCGACCCCGGCTGCGCTGTCTG
>OLGM01000065.1_pt1 | contig 75362 bp, 74 predicted proteins | sample 1606001 | NCBI WGS metagenome assembly OLGM01 (sample SAMN03283294) | human gut metagenome | biome: human-associated habitat; material: feces | host: Homo sapiens | place: Peru | collected 2012
GAAATTTCTATAGGTACATTTAAATTATTCTGAAAAACATAGTCGACCTTTATTTTTCCTTCTACTCTCTTTCCAATTGTTTCTTTAAATACCTCATAATTTTCTTCCTTAATTATGAAAACAATTTTGTCAAAACCACATCTTTTTGCATCATAAATAGAATAATCTATTATGAATTCTCCATTTGGTCCGACTGGTTCAATTTGTTTTAAACCACCAAATCTGCTACCCATTCCAGCAGCCATTATTACTAAAGTCATAAGTCCTCCTAATAACATTGTATCATGTATTTGAACATAATAAAAGTGCTAAAACGCACTTTATATCTCACTTATATATTCAAGCAATTTAATAAACATTTTTATAAATAGTTTATTAAGTCCAGAATGTTTTAGTTTTCTTATGGCAATTCTTTTCTTTCTAATAGTCATATCACTAAATATGATTGATGCTATTTTTTCTTTTAGCGTAGTTTCTATAAGAAGTCCACTTATTATTTCATCAATATCTTCATTTATTAGTCTTACTGCATCTATTTCAATTGCTTCTCCACCACAGTTAATAGTTAATTGTTGGTTTGTAGGTACATTTGGAACTTCTATGATAAAATCATTTTCATCACTTCTAGTAGTAAACTCTACTTCAAACCTACCCACATTTACTTTTACATATTCAGGTCTTTTTGTATTTCTGAATTTAATTTTATAATCTCTCTTATCAGGTATTATACCAATTTTACCTTGTGTAGGTCTTAATATAAGCGTATAGTTATTTTTTCTATAATTATAATCAATATTTGTGACAATATAGTAACCTTCTTTATAAAGGTTTGTTACTCCATCATCTTCATATAAATCATAGTTATTACTTACACCTGGGAATACTTGTATTTCCATTTTTTCTGGTGGTTTTACACTGTTAAGGTTGTTTTCATCTAAGATAGCCATTGGCACGATAGCGCCACTTTTTGCATAAACTGGATAGTCTTCATCTTTATAGAATGTAACGTATCTTTTACCACCAGGGAATTTTTTACCAGTTTTGAAGTCATACCAAGTTCCTTCTGGAAGATACATTCTATGTACTACCCTGTTCATAACTTTATCTTTTGGTTCAGTTATTGGACACACAAATAATTCTTTTCCAAAATGATATTCGTTTTTATAAAGTGGTTCATCTAATATTTTTTCATAATCTAAGTATAATGGTTTTATTAGGTTTATTCCATCTTTAGAATATTTATACATTTCTGAATATATGTATGGAATTAGTCTATGTCTAATTCTTATGTAGTCTTTTACTATGCTTTCTGTAAAGATATCCCATTTCCAAGGCTCACGCTTATAATATCTACCTTCTTTTGATGAAAATCTAAATATTGGACTATATGTTCCAAATTGTACATATCTCGTATATAATTCACTATCTTCTACTCCACCTTCATATCCACCTATATCATGGCTATAGTAAGAAAGACCAAGGTTTGATGATGTTATATTGAAGTATGGAAGATATTTTAAAGTTTTCCAAGATACTTTTGTGTTACCTGAATATAGTGCTGGGTATCTATGAGATGCTATTCCAGGGTTTCTTGAAAGTATTAGTCCCCTCCTCTCAGCAGTTTTAGATAAACTTTTATATATATAATGCATTAGCATAAAAGTTTTAGTTTTGTCTTCTGTTATTTCATCAATTTTTATAAAGTCTATATTTAAGTTAGCTAAAGTTTCATTTAAAAATGTTTCTAGTATAGCTGTGTTATAAACATTTATAGGTATTACTCCATCTTTTATTATGTTTAATTTTGTTTTTAAACTTTGGTAACCACTATCATATGGTGTTATTCCACTTTGTGGGTTTATAGTAAGACCTAAAAACACATTTTTTTGATGTATGTCGTTTATTGTTTGTTCTAAGTTTTTATATTTTTCATTATCGAATTTATAATTAGATAAAGTTTTCCCTTCTTTATTTAAATTCCATTTACTGCCTAGTAAAATAGAACTAAGTGGTATATTTATTTTATTAAAATTACTTATAATATCTTTTAATTCTTCTTCTGTGTAGTCTTCATTTTTATTCCAGCACACACCAAGAGCATATCTAGGTATAAATGAAGGCTTACCAGTTAATTCAAAGTAACTGTCTAAAGCTTTTTGAAAATCATTTTTATATATAAATACATATACATCAAGCGCATCACTTGGATTCTTTTTTATTGTTCCATCACTTATAAATACTGGACTCATTGTATCATCAATTGAAGCAAAGCCATCCAAGTTATACAAACCTTTAGATAAACTAATATTAGTTTTATTATCAAATGAATAAGTTGTGCCCTTTAAATTTTTAACTTCCGGATTCCCAAAATACCATATTTTATCTGTACCTTTAAGAGTTATTCTAAGGTTTGAGTCTGGTACTAGTTTAGAAGCAATATAAGGTTTTTCTTTACTATATTCGAGTATAAAATAATCATTAGTAATATTGATATATTTTTCATCTTGTTTTACTGTAAAAACAGGTTTCTTTGCAAAATTTCTATTAATTGCAAAAATAGTTGGATAATCATTAAATTTACCAGTTTCACTATATTCAAAGCGCAATAAAACATCAGAAAGAACTGTAATTCTATATTTATTTCCTTTAAATGTACAGTCTTCTCTGGCTTTTCCTAGTGTAATATCAGTTTTAAATTCTTCACTTAATGCCATTTTTATCCCCTTTTATTATATATTAATAATATCATAAAAAGTCTACTTTAACAATAGATATTTAATAATTATTAATTCATTTAATTTTTAAATAAGAAGTGTTAATATCACAGAAAAAGTGTACTTTCATATACTAAACTAGGTGATTTAAATGGCTTTAAAGGGTGTTGTTATAGATGCTGGACATGGTGGTAGTGACCCTGGTGCTAGTGGGAATGGAATTATTGAGAAAGATTTAACTCTTCTTATTAGTAAATATATGTATGATAGACTAAGAGAACTTGGCATTCCTGTTACTATGACTAGAATTACTGATGAAACTTTAGATAGTAAAACTAGAACTAACAGGATAAAAGATGCTTACGGAACGGATAAAGATGTGATTGTGATAAGTAACCATATAAATGCCGGAGGAGAGACTTAGCTCTCTCATGGATTAAATTTATAAGGGTATTAAGACAGATATATTTGAACAAAGTGATATATTTTTAAAATTTCTAAAATAAAAAGAGGTCATAATAGACCTCTTACTGATTATTTAAATATTTTGATGTATCCAATCCCATTGACTTTTAGAAAGCCAACCTTTAATAGGTTTTTGTACTTTGCAAATGATCATAGAATCGTTTGAATCAAGGTTTTTTGTTACGATTGATTGAACATCATCTAAGTTTTTATAGCTTGAAACAATGAAAGTTGTTGAAACATATTTGCACCAAGATCCTAAACTTTTTATTGAATCTTCCACAGCTTTTCTATTATTTGTAGGTGAATTCAAGTCATAACTTATCATGTAACAATTCATTATATCTCTCCCTTCCAACTAAAAACTAAAATAAAATATTTAAATTTTAGAAAGAGTATGATATAATTATTGTGGGTGGAGTAACTATATCATTTAGTTATTCTCTTTTTATTGTCAAATTATTAGATGACAATTACAAGATAACACTTATTTTTGCAAAAGTCAACAAAAATCGCATATAAAATCGTATTTTAGCGATATTAATTGACAAAAGTGTTAAAGAATGCTATTATTTTTACAGAGGTGTTTATATGATAGTCAAATTAGAATTAGAAAACATTGGACCATATACTAATAAAATAACTTTGGATTTTAGAGTAAACAAACGTGATAAAGATTTACAAGATACAATATATACATTACCAGATGGTGAAATAGTTTCTAAAGTTGTTGGAATAATAGCTGGGAATGCTTATGGGAAGACAACCATTTTGCGTGCTTTAAATTCTGTAGGAAGTTTTATAAATAACCCAATCATAAATAAGGAAGTAAATAATTATGTGGATAAAATTAAAGAAGAGGAAATAAGAAGTTATTTAAAAGAATGGGGAACATTATCATTAATTTCTACTAATAAATCTAGCGATAAATTGGGAACAATAAATGTTGAAATGTACATTGATTCAAATGATGAATATTCTGGTTACTATATATATACTTTGAAATATGATAATAATTATATTAAAAATGGTGTGAAAGAGGAGAGCCTAAAATTTAAAAAGAAGTATAATTCAAAAATCACAAAAGAAATTTTAAAAATAGAGAATAATACAGTTAGTGAAATAGGACATAAAATTGCATATAAATCTAATTATTTAAATGATTTAACTGGAAAAAGCAAAGATAATTTGTTAGAAAAAATTAACTATTATGAAACCTTTTATAATAGATATATAAAAGAATCTTCTACTTTAGGAGCTGAAAATTATATTTTTCCTGAAGAATATATCATAGATGAAATAGATGAAAATAAAGATTTAATAAAATATTTTATAAATTTAGCAGATGATGAAATAAAAGATTTAGAAATAGACAAAACAGACATAGAAAATGAAAAATTATTTTTTATATATAATAGTTTTAAATTAAGATATAATTCCATATCTACTGCTACAAAAAAATTATGTGGAATTGCTACAAATTTTTATAAAGCTACTAAAAAAGGAGGAGTATTTTTAATTGATGAACTGGATAATTCACTTAATAAAAACATTTCCGATTTTATTATTAAATTGTATAGTACTAAAATAAAAAATAGTACCTCCCAAATAATATTCACAACTAATAATGCGGATGTTTTATCAGGGTTAAGGAGAGATCAAATATTTATTATAGAAAAAAATAATCAAATAAATTCTGTAGTTAAATATCTTAATTTTATTGATAAAAAGACAAATAAAAGATCGAGAAAAGATTGGAGTTTTACTAAAGCATATAATGATAATATTATAAAAAATTTTCCAACAAAGCAAAATATAAAAGAAATGACTGAGTATATAAAAAATATTTTTTAAATATATTGATTTGTATTTTTATAGAAAGCTAATTTATATAGTAATATGTTGACTTATAGTAAAATATTAAAAATGTGTGTATACATTTATTTAGTGATTGGTTCAGATTGGAGGTTTAAATTATGAGCGAAAAAGAATTAGATTCAAGTGTTAATGAATATGAAGAAGAATATAAATCTAGTAACTATGTAAAACAATTACAATGGGATATGGCTATTGGACTTCAAGAAGTAGATAATTTAAAACCTTCTAAATATTTAGAAAAGCTATTAGAAGAAAATGTAGAAGGTAATTTAACTATAGAAGAAGTAGAAAAAGAATTAAGAGAATACTATATTGAAAAAGAAAATAAAAATGAAATAAATCATAATGAATTAGAATGTGATTTTGTATCTACTAGAATAGTTGAATTATTAAATAAAGATAATTTCAATTTATCAGTGGATTACTTAAAATATGCTCATAAATTTTTATTTCAAGATGTTTATAAATTCGCTGGTGAATTTAGAAAAATAGATTTTTCTAAACATGAAAAAATACTTAATAATGATTCAGTAGCATATGGAGATTGTACTACTTTAACTGCATCATTAGAATACGATATATCATTAGAAAAAGAAAAAAATTATGAAAAAATGAATATAGTAGAGGTTATTAATAACATAACTAAATTTTCTTCTAGTATATGGCAAGTACATCCTTTTAGAGAAGGTAATACTAGAACAACTGCTTTATTTATTGAAAAGTATTTAATTAGTTTAGGCTATAACGTAGATAATACTTTATTTAAAGATAAATCAGTATATTTTAGAAATGCACTAGTTAGAAGTAATTATTTTAATAATTATTTAAATATAAAAGAAGATAATAGTTATTTAATTAAATTTTATGAAAATTTGTTATTAGGTAAAAATAATAATTTACATTCAAAAGATTTAATTGTAGAAGAATTGTTTGATAAAAAATAATTAATCTATTTAGATATATTAGTTATGCGAGGAAAAAGTAGAAATGCTTTTGCAAGGGCACTGTCAATTTTGATGGAGCCCTATTTTTCTTTTTCTAAGAAAATAGAATCTGTTAAAAAATATAAGTATGGTATAATAGTATATAGAAAAGGAGATGAATTCCTATGAAATGTACTTTAATGAATAAAAATAAAGAAGTAATGTTAACAGAATATGATTCTGCAACAGGAGTATTTACTAATATTTATGATGTTTATAATATTGATTATGCTCCATATATTTTAAAAAGTTTTTATAAAAATGAAGATGTTAATGATACTTCTTTAAGAATCAATTTAAGTGAATGGTTTAAAGGAAGAGGAATACCATCTTGGAGAGATAAGTTGGACTTATTACTACATAGACTTAATATTAATGCCCAATGTGAATTATTAGATAAAGCCTTTGGATTATCTTTATCAGATCAGTATTGGTTAAAACCAGTAGATTCTAATATTAAATATGAAGATATTAATTTCTTTGATAATGATTTTGATTATGCTGAATTTATGGAAGCGTCACTTTCTAAAAACAGTAAGATGATTCATAATGCAACATCATTAAAAACGCCTAATAATACTACAGATGGTATGTTAAAAAAAGCTTGGATTATTGAAAATGGTACAAGATATTTATTAAAAGGTGGATATAAGAATGAAACATTACAACCGTTTAATGAAGTATTAGCAAGTGAGATATGTAAAAGACTAGGATTTGATCATGTAGAATATACACTAGATACTTATAAAGATATGGTTGTATCAAAGTGCCCTTGTTTCATAACAAAAGATACAGAACTAATTACTTGTAATCAAATAAGAAATGATATGAAAAAATATAATAGTATAGAAGATTATGAAGAATATATTAAAAAACTAGAATCAGAAGGAATAAAAAATGCAAGAGAAAAAATAGAAAATATGTATATTTTAGATTTTCTAATTATGAATGAAGATAGACATCTTAATAACTTTGGAATAATAATAGATGTTAATACTTTAAAGTGGTTAGATGTAGCACCAATATTTGATAATGGTCAAAGTTTAAATATTGAATACTATGATGAAGAAGAAATGTATATTATTGGTGATGGTAAATTATTCTATGAAGTTAAACCATTTGATGAAATAATTAAAGTAGTAAAAGATATAAAAAGAATTGATATGAGTAAACTAGAAGATATTCCTGAATGGTTTGATAATTTATTACATGAGTATCAAGATATAACAGGATATTCAGATAATAGAATTAATAAACTATGTATTTTATTAAATAGACAAATAAATAAATTGAAGAAATTAATAGAAAATGATTAGAAGTTAATATTAATTTCTTCTTTTTTGTTGGAACTAAGCCAAAAAATGATAAAATTCATGATATAATTGTAAATGAAAGTACTAGGAGTGAGAAAGTTAATGAATAATAAAAAAGAGATTGAAAGAGAAAAATTACATAAAACCATTTGGAAAATAGCAAATGAATTAAGAGGTTCAGTAGATGGATGGGATTTTAAACAATATGTATTAGGTCTATTATTTTATAGATTCATTTCAGAAAATATCGAAAATTATGTTAATGAAAATCAAAGAAAAGCAGGTATTGAAGATTTTAAATATAGAGATATTTCTGATGATGAAGCGCTACTTGGAAAAACACAAATACTTGAAGAAAAGGGATTATTTATTTTACCTAGTGAATTATTTTGTAACGTTAGAAAAAATGCTGATAAAAATGAAAATTTAAATGTAGTAATTTCTAATATATTTAATAATATTGAATCATCGGCAAGAGGAACCGCATCAGAGAATGACGTAAAAGGTTTATTTGATGATTTTACAATAGATAATAAATTAGGTAATACAGTTGATGAAAGAAATGAAAAACTTGTTAAATTATTAAATGCAATAGGAGAATTGAATTTTGGAGATTATGAAGAAAATAAGATAGACTTATTTGGAGATGCATATGAATTTTTGATGACAATGTATGCATCATCAGCAGGTAAATCAGGTGGAGAATTTTTTACTCCACAAGAAGTTGGAGAATTACTCGCTAAAATAGTAATAATGGATAAAACATCTGTTAATAAAGTATATGATCCTGCATGTGGTTCAGGTGGATTATTACTTAAATTTGCTAAGATACTTGGAAAAGAAAATGTAAGAGAAGGATTTTTCGGTCAAGAAATAAATCTTACAACATACAACTTAGCTAGAATAAATATGTTCTTACATAATATTAATTACAATAACTTTAGTATTGAAAGAGGAGATACATTAATACATCCAGTACATTGGAACGATGAACCATTTGATGCAATAGTATCTAATCCTCCTTATTCAATAAAATGGGCCGGTAAGTCTAATCCACTATTAATAAATGATGAAAGATTTGCTCCAGCAGGTGTGTTAGCACCAGAATCAAAAGCAGATTTGGCATTTACTATGCATATGTTATCATGGTTATCACCAAAAGGTACTGCAGCTATAGTTGAGTTCCCTGGTGTACTTTACAGAGGTGGAGCAGAACAAAAGATTAGAAAGTACATGATTGATAACAACTTTGTTGATACTGTCATTCAATTACCTTCAGATTTATTTTTTGGTACATCAATTGCAACTTGTATTTTAGTATTAAAGAAAAATAAATTAGATAATAATATATTATTTGTAGATGCATCTATTGAATGTGTTAGAAATACTAATAAAAATAAATTATCAGAAGAAAATATCAATAATATAATTAGTTTATTAAAAGATAGAAAATCAGTTGAAAACAAATCCTATTTAGCAACTTATGAAGAAATCAAAGATAATGATTATAATATATCAGTTAATTCTTACTTAAGAGCAAATATTGAAGATAAAAAAATTAATATAGAAGAGGTAAATAGAAAGCTTGCTGAAATAGTACCTAGGCAACAACAAATTAGAGAAGAACTAGAAGAGATAATCAGGGAGTTAGAGGTTGATTATCATGAGTAGGATTAACGATTTAATAAAAGAATTATGTCCTAATGGGGTTGAATATGTAAAACTCGAGGAATTAGTAGATTATATACAACCAGCTAAATATATTGTTAAGAACACTAATTATGATGTAAAGTATGATGTACCAGTTTTAACAGCAGGACAAACATTTATTTTGGGTTATACCAATGAGAAAGATGGTATTTATTATGCTAGTGCTGATAATCCTGTAATTATATTTGATGATTTTACAACGAGTAATCATTGGGTAGATTTTAATTTTAAAGTTAAATCATCTGCAATGAAAATACTTATTTCTAAAACTGATAATCTATTTAAGTATATTTATTATTGCATAAGTAATATTGATTATATTCCAAAGGAACATTCAAGACAATGGATACAAGTGTATAGTCAATTTCAAATTCCGTTACCCCCTTTAAAAGTTCAAAAAGAAATAGCACGAATTCTTGATAAATTTGGTGAGCTAGAGGCGGAGCTAGAAGCGGAGCTAGAAGCGGAGCTAGAAGCGAGAAAGAGTCAATATGAGTTTTGGCGTGGGAAATTGTTAAATGAAGAATATGAAACAAAACATTTATCTGAATTATCGACAAATTTAGATAATAAAAGAAGACCGGTAACTAAAAGTGATAGGAAATCTGGAGAATATCCATATTATGGAGCATCTGGAATAGTGGATTATGTTTCAGGTTATATATTTGATGATGAGTTATTATTAGTATCAGAAGATGGAGCAAATTTAATGGCAAGGAGTACTCCAATTGCATTTTCTTCATCTGGTAAAGTGTGGATTAATAATCATGCCCATGTATTAAAATTTAATAGTATGATTACACAGAAGTATGTTGAACATTATCTAAATATGATAGACTTGAGTGAATATATAACAGGTGCTGCACAACCTAAATTAAATCAAGAAAATCTAAATAAAATAAGAATTAATATTCCATCTTCTATTGAAGAACAGGAAAAAATTGTAATTGCATTAAAAAGATTTGATAGATTGATTAATGATATTTCTGTAGGTCTTCCTGTTGAGATTGAATTAAGAAAACAACAATATAAGTATTATAGAAACAAATTATTAAGTTTTGAGAACTTTCATGAGTTAAAGTGAGTTGGTATTATGAAAATAAATAAGTGGTTATTTTATATAAGCATGATTATAAATGTAGTGTTGTTGATGATCAGTACGATTCTTTATTTTAATTTTGAAGATAATTATACTGTATCGTATGTAATAAGTATTTTGTTAAATATTTTTGCTGGTTCTGTTATTCTTTCTATTACCTCATTGATAAACTATTATATTTGTAGAAGAGATTTATTGAGAGATATTATGAATGAATGTTTAAATTTCTCGACTATTTTTTCTAATTTGAAGTATTTTATTCCGCAAATATATAATGAAAATGTTTTGATGAATGACGATAATGAAGGTAAGAAAATTATAAAAAAATATAAAGAACAAATGGAAATTAATAATAAGGAAAATTTAAAAAATATAGTTTTGGAATATGTGAAAATTTCGGAAATTGGAACTAATAAATTGATGAATATGTATGATGATTTGGATTTTGTTATAGATTTTTTAGGCAAAAAGAAAAAACATTATTGGAAATTTATATTCAATTATATTTATTCAAAAGTAGAAATGATTAGATACTATTCATGTGAATTTAAAATATATATATCGGATGTTAATAATAATTACGAAATAAATAAAAAATATTTGTGTGATCTGCAGGATAAAATATTTTTTCATAAAGTATATGATTATAAAAAAATTGGAGATTTAAGAGATTTTGCTTTAAATCTTGATGTTGGGTATGAGACCGTTTATGACCATAATTCTAAGAAAATCACATTTATTTATAATGAAGTGTCAGATTGGCTGTTAAAAATGTTTAATAAAGTTGGAAAAGATAATTATTTTAATAAAAACTATTCTAGATTAGGAAGTGATGTTGATGACTAATATAGGTTTAATAAGTGAAAATGATAATTCTACAGTTCTTGCTGAATATAAAGTATTAAATAAAATAGAAACATCTTATCAAAGTGAAGATGCTTTAGAAAAAGAATTAATTAAAACTTTAGTTGAACAGGGATATGAAAGATTAAATATTAATTCTGAAGATGAATTAATTCTTAATTTAAGAAAACAATTAGAAAAACTTAATAATTATCATTTTACTGACGGAGAATGGGATGATTTCTTTACTAAAGTAATTGCTAATAAGAATGATTATATTATTGAAAAGACAAGACTTATTCAAGAAGATTATAAACAAGAAATAACTCTTGATTCAGGTGAGAAGAAAAATATCTATTTAATAGATAAGAATAATATTCATAATAATAGTCTTCAAGTATTAAATCAGTATGTTAATAATGATGGTAACTTTGATAATAGATATGATGTAACCATTTTAGTCAATGGTTTACCTTTAGTTCATGTTGAATTAAAGAAAAGAGGAGTAGATTTAAGAGAAGCTTTTAACCAAATAGAGAGATATCAAAGAGATTCTTTCTGGGCAGGATCAGGTTTATATAATTTTGTTCAGATATTTGTTATATCAAATGGAACATTAACTAAGTATTATTCAAATACTACAAGAGAGTTTCATATAAATAGTCAAAAGAAAAAGAAATCTAACTCATTTGAATTTACTTCATATTGGGCAGATCAAAAAAATAATGGTATTACTGATTTAATAGATTTTGCTAAAACTTTCTTTACTAAACATACGTTATTAAATATATTAACTAAGTATTGTGTGTTTACCTCTGAAGAAGATTTATTAGTAATGCGACCTTATCAAATAGTTGCTACTGAAAAGATTTTGAATAGAATTAATATTGCATATAATAATAAGTTTTATGGAACTTTAAAATCAGGTGGTTATATTTGGCATACAACAGGTTCTGGAAAAACATTAACTTCGTTTAAAACTTCACAACTTGCTAGTAAATTAGATTTTATTGATAAAGTATTATTTGTTGTAGATAGAAAAGACTTAGATTATCAAACAATGAAAGAATACGATAGATTTAAAGAGGGAGCAGCTAATTCTAATACTTCAACGAAAATATTAGAAGGACAATTAAATGATCCAAGTACTAAGATTATTATTACTACAATTCAAAAATTATCACAATTTATCAAGAAAAACGAAAATAGTGATGTATTTAATAAGCATGTAGTATTTATATTTGATGAATGTCATAGATCACAATTTGGTGATATGCATAAATCTATTATTAAGAAGTTTAATAAGTATTATTTATTTGGATTTACTGGAACTCCAATATTTCCAGAGAATGCTAGAACAATTAAAGGTATTTCTGAAACGACAGAACAAATTTTTGGAGAAAGATTACATACTTACACAATAGTAAATGCTATTGCTGATAAGAACGTCTTACCATTTAGATATGAATATGTTGGAAGAATTGATATTCGTGATGGTGTTCAAGATGAAAAAGTATATAATATTGATGAAGAAAAACTATTTGATAATCAAATTAGGATTTCTATGATTACAGATTACATAATAGAGCATTTTAGTACAAAAACTAAGACATCAGAAAGTTATGTTTACTCAACTTTAGATAATGTTTCTGCAGTAGCTAAAAAGCAAGATGCAGAAGAAATTAAGTCTAAGAAGAATATTAATGGTTTTAATTCGTTATTTGCTGTATCAAGCATTAAAATGGCTAAAGAATACTATGCTGAATTTAAAAAACAGTTGGATATTAAAAAGAGTAATCTTAAAGTAGCTATAATATATTCTTATGGTGTTAATGGAGAAGATGGAGTAATTGATGAAAACTCTGAATCAACTGAAGCATTAAGTACAGATGATAGAACATTCTTAGAAAATGCTATTAAGGATTATAATAATATGTTTGGAACAAGTTATGATACATCATCAGAAAAATTCCAAAATTACTATAAAGATGTATCTCTAAGAATGAAAAATAGAGAAATAGATATATTAATCGTTGCTAATATGTTCTTAACAGGATTTGATGCAAAAACATTAAATACTTTATGGGTTGATAAAAATTTAAAATGGCACGGATTAATTCAAGCATTTTCAAGAACTAATAGAATTTTAAATAGTGTAAAAACATATGGTAATATAGTTTCATTTAGAAATTTAGAAGATAGACTTAATGAAGCACTTGCTAAATTTGGTGATGAGGAAGCTCATGGAATAGTTTTATTAAAACCATATAATGATTACTATTATGGATATGAAGATGACAATGGCAAAACGTTTGAAGGTTATAAATCTTTAGTTGAAAAGTTAACTTCTAAATTTGCAGCAGGAGAACTAATGCAAAGCGAAGCAGAACAAAAAGAATTTATTAAGCTATATGGTGCAATATTAAAGGTAACAAATATATTATCATCGTTTGATGAATTCAAGAATGAAGAGTTAATTAGTGAAAGAGATAAACAAGACTATCATAGCATTTATATTGAACTTTATAATGAATTTAGAAATAAAGCTAAACAAGAAAGAACTGATGTTACTGAAGATGTAGTATTTGAAATGGAATTAATAAAATCTATTGAGGTTAATATTGATTACATTTTGGGACTAGTTAAAAAATATCATGATTCTAATATGGAAGATAAAGAAATTCTTATAACTATTCAAAAGACTATTATGGCAAGTCCAGATTTAAGAAATAAGAAGGATTTAATTATGGCATTTATTGAATCATTAGATCAAAATTCAAATGTATATGCTGATTTTGAATCATTTATGGATAGTAAGAAAAAAGAAGAATTAGATAAGATAATTGATGAAGAAAATCTTAATAAAGAAGAAACATATAACTTTATCCAAAGATCATTCGAACAGGGAAGAGTAGAAACAAATGGTACTGAAGTATCATCAATTCTTCCACCTATGAACATGTTTACTCCTACAAATGATAGACAAGAAAAGAAAAATAATGTTATAGATAAATTATTAGGGTTTTTTAATAAGTTCTTTAATATCTCAAGTAGTAAGTTTTAGTATATAATTTATCTTTAAATAATTTTAACAATAATATCATTAGGCACAAAAAAGCATCGAAAAGCACAAAAAAGCATCAAAAAGCATAAAAAAAAGCAAAAAAAAGTAAAAAAAAGAAAAATAAAGCACAAAAAAGCTCGGATATTCATTGACTTATAAAAGTCAAGTGGTAAAATATAGTAAAATGAAATAATTATGCAAAGAGGACTTAGGTCTTCTTTTTTTCGTTTTAAGGAGGTGGTAATTATGTACTATCATCCTATTAATTTTTATATTTTTATAATAATAGGATGAACTATAATATTTAAAACTAAGAGAAATAAAGGAGATATTTAGTAATCATCCTTTATATGAACCTACAAAGTAGGATGAATTTCGTAAGTACGAAATAAGAATAGCACCATAACAATTCCTTATATTATAAGGAGTTTTTTTGTTTGTGGTGCTATCTTCTTATCCTGCTCTAATTAAAAACAGTAAAAATCATAGGACAATCATCCTATTTAGAAAGGAGGGATAGTTTGAGAATATTTAAATTATATTTACCAATAGACTTATTTAATAGAATTAAATTAATGTCTAAATTTTATAGAGTATCTATTTCTAAAATGATGACAGAATTATTAGAAAGAGGCTACTTAGAAATACTAAAGACAAATACGAAGGGAGAGTAATAAATGGAATACGATAAATATGTAAAAATACCATGGTTTATAATTTTAGATAGAAATATATGTGTTGGTAACAAACTTTTATATGGAATAATTATGCTTTTATCTCATAAAGAAGGTTACTGTTATGCTGATAATAAATACTTAGGAAATTATCTTGGAGTAGGTCCAAGAAGAATATCAAGCTTATTAAAAGAATTAGCAGATAATAATTACATTATTATGGAATATAAACATAAATTTCAAAGAAAAATTTATATTAATGAAGAAAAGTTTACATCTGACCTACCTGAAGATTTTTTCTAATGGGTTAGATGTTTTTTTAACACTCAAAGGATATATAGTTCAATAATAATATAATAAATATAATATAAAAATTAAATATAATAAATAATTCTAATAATATTATTAGTAATACTAATATAAAAAGAAAGGAAGTAGATATATGTATGAAAAAAATTCAAAAATAATAAATGTAAGCATAAATTTAAATAGGTGGTTTAATAATGAAAGGAGCCTATTTGAATAACATTTCATTTAAGGATCTTATTTTAAAATACTTAATCGAAGAGATAATTAAAGAACAAAAGGAGAATCATTTAACTAATGATTTGCAATAATTTTATTATGATGTTATCATTCATTTGTCTTAATACCCAATTAAGTAAAAGGAGGCAAAATGAATAATAACTTAATTGGTAAAGATTTCAATACTGGAATCTATATAAGATTATCTCAAGAAGATAAAGACAAAAAATATGAATCTGATAGTGAAAGTGTAATTAATCAAAAAGAATTATTAAGAAGTTATGCAAATAGTAATAATTTTAATCTAGTTGGAGAATATGTTGATGATGGATTTTCTGGAACTGATTTTGAAAGACCAGGATTTCAAAAACTACTTGATGATATAAAGAATAAAAAGATAAATTGTGTAGTAGTAAAAGATTTATCAAGATTAGGTAGAGATCATGTTATGACAGGATACTATATGGAATCATTTTTTCCTGAAAATAACATTAGATTTATATCAATTCTTGAAGCTTATGATAGTTTTAAAAATCAAGCTAGTAATGATTCTTCAACATTTATAATGGCATGTAATGACTATTATAGTAAACAAAATTCAATTAAGATTAGAAATGTATTAAATGAAAAAAGAAAAAATGGAAAATTTGTTGGAAGCCTACCATGTTTTGGATATATGAGAGATCCAGAAGATAAAGGTCATTTAATTCCTGATCCTGTAACTGCTTCAATAGTAAAAAAAATATTTGAATGGAGAAAAAATGGAATAGGCCCATCTAGAATTGCAACTATGTTGAATGAAAAAGGATATCCAACTCCAAGCGGTTATAAAGGTACAAAATATTCAACTAGATTAATAAATAGGGATGTATGGAATATTTCTTCTATAAAGAAAATTTTATCAAATAGAATATATACTGGTGATATGATTCAGCATACACAAACAAAAGTTAATTACAAATCAAAAAAGAAAATAACATTAGATAAAAGTTTATGGATGATAGTAGAAAATACTCATGAACCATTAGTTAGTAAAGATACATTTGAGTATATTTCCAGATTAATCAAACAAAATACGAAAGATGTACAGCCAAAAAGTAGAAGAGAGAGAAGACTTCTTGAAGGAAAATTATTTTGTAAAGAATGTGGAAATAAATTAAGTGTTCTATATAGAAAGAATCATGATTATTGGACTGTTAATTGTAATAGGTATGCTAGAGATCCAATCAGAGAACAATGTCAATCTCATTTCTTTCCATATAATTATTTAGAAGATCAAATAATGGAAAAATTTATTAATGATATTTCAAAACAATTAAATAATTTAGATTTAAAAGATCTTAATAAAACAGTACAAAGAGAAGTAGAAAAACAAACAAAAACTTTAGATAACAATGTAAATAAATTATTAATTGAAAAAGAAAAAATTACAAAAAGATTAGCATCTTTATATGAAGATAAATATAATGAAATTATTACTATTGATACTTACAAAGAATTGGCTAAACCATATGAAGAAAAATTAAAAGAAATAAATTTAAGTATAGATAATAATCAAATAAGAAAATATGAAATAAAATGTAAATTAAATGAATTACCTGATTATACTAAAAAAATAAAAAAACTATTAGATTTAAGTAAACCAAAAAAAGAATTAGTTCATTCATTAATAGATAGAATAGTTATTGATAAGGACAGAGTAATAACAATACAATACAAATATGGAGTAATACCTGATAATACTTTTACATATCAAAATTTAAATTTAGCTCGAAATCCTTATGGTAGAAAAGGTAAAAATCAGTATAACAAATAAGTAAGACCTCACTATTCATCTAGTGGGGTCTTTATTTTTTTGAAGTAAAAAGATATAATAATAAATTAAGAAGGTGATTATATGCAAAAATTTAGAGACTATATTTATTGTGATGTAAGCAAAATGAATTCATATATCAGTCAGATACCAGAGTTATCAAAAATAGAAACTTCTGGAAGTTATGAAAAAACTATGTCTGTTGATGGTGAAGGTAAGTTAGTAGTAGCTAAATTTGGAACTACATTAAATGAAAAAAATTCTAAAAATTATACTCTGAATATTAATCCTATGGAAAATTTCGTTAACTGGGTTTATGATGAAAAAAATGCAATTAATTATGAAGGTGAAAATCTAGAAAAAGATGATAGGGATAAATTAATTGTGTTAAGTGGAAAAATGACAATGCCTGAAATGAGTGAGAATATGGAAATTATTAATTCTCTTGCTAAAAATACAGCATTATTTAATATGATACCAATGTCAGATGACGATAGAGAAAAAATGGCTTTTATTAAAGAAAGTGATAATATTCCTGTATTGCTTGAACTTGATTCAGATTATATCTTTAATGGAAATTTAAAAAAAGATTCAATTATTGGAAATAAGGATGATTTTCTAGACAATTTAGATGAAGAAATTACAATAATTGGAAGAATAGATAAAGTTTATAATTCTGATGAAGAGGTTGAAGTATATGATTTATCAAAAGAAGTATTTAAATTAAATAGGTCAATCAGGAAAAAAATTCCAAAAAATAATTTAGAAGGTGCTATTATTTATGAAAATGGACCGTTGATAAAAATAACACCAATTATAGTATATAAATAAATGCAGTAATCTTTGAGAGGGCTAATATTGTGGTGCTGAAGGTGCAGAAGTAATTTATGCATTACGAAATAATGATACTCTATCTTCTAAAGTATTAAATGAACTTGCAAAAAATGGACAAACAATCAGAAAATATTATCAAAAAAGAGGTACAACAAATCCTAATAAAGATTACTATTTTATGTTAAGAGATACAGCTCCTTATGAATCAATAATAGTTGAATATGGTTTTTTAGATAATATGGAAGATGCTGCTAGATTAAAGAAAAATTATGAACGTTATGCATATGCAACATTAGAAGCAGTTTTATATTATATTGGATATTCAAAAGATGATTTGGATTATTATACAGTTAAATCAGGAGATACATTATATTCGATTGCTAAAAAATATGGAATAAGTGTTGATAAGTTAAAAGATTTGAACAATTTAAAATCAAACATGATTTCAGTTAATCAAAAACTATTAGTTAATGATCAAAAGAAAAATCAAGATACAAATGCATATACAGTTGAAAAAGGAGATACACTTTATTCAATAGCTAAAAAGTATAGTACAACTGTAAATAAAATAAAGGAGTTAAATAATTTAAAAAGTGATACTTTATCTATAGGTCAAGAAATTATTATACCAAGTAGCTTTGATGTTAAAACACATATAGTTAAAACAGGAGATACATTATATTCAATAGCAAGAATGTATAATACAACAGTAAATGCAATTAAAGTAGCTAATAATTTAAATAGCGATATTTTAAGTATAGGAAAAGAATTAATAATACCAGTATAATCTGGTATTTTTTTATTTGTAAAAAATTGTTTATAGTATTATTTTAGAATTGATGAAAATGCCAGTATAAAATGGTTTTAATATTTTAAATTTAAATGAACAACATTAATAGTAACTAATAATGTTTTAGACCATTTTCCTCAAGTCAGGAAAATGGTTGACATAGGATAAAAGACAAAAAGGTAGACTTTTGATTTTCGTTTATCTAGACACACATCTTATTTAATAGTTTAAAATGCAGATCCTAGAAAAAAGTCGTTTATTCTTGGATAAATACATTTTACAATGTTAATTTAATGTTGGTATTTTTTTGTAAAAATGATAATATTAATATAGGTGATAATATGAATTTCGATGATGAAGATAAATTTGTTTTAAATAAATCTAATATAGTGATGATTATTATAACTTCTGTATTATTAATTATTTCAATAGTTCTAGGATTTTTCTTATATAAATCCTTAAGAAATGAAGTTAAAGCTCTTCCTGATCTAGAAACAACTTTAGGAAGAACATCAACTATTTTTAAAAGAACAACAACTATTGAGACTACAACAACTGTTACAACAACTATTCCTCCTGATAAATCACCATATTACAAAGTTGATGTCAATGATATATTAAAAGATGAGATATTAACAAAAGAAAATATATCTAGAGATGATGCTAAAAAGATAGTAGAAGTTATGTTTGATTTTTTAAATAAATTTTATAACATGGGTGATGATTCTTTATTTAATATAACAGATGTAATTAAATTTGCTCATGAAGGTGAAACTGATAAAATAACTTATAAAGATGCTACATATGGTGAAATATATCAAGGAAAAGAAATCATTGAAAAGGCTTATGTTAAATCATATATTTATGGTATTACATATCCTAAATATGATAAATATCAAGTCATATATGCACTAAATGATAAATATTACAGACTAGAAAATAAATTAGATTCATCTGAATTAATATTTTCAACTGTTACAATAAGTCAATATAATAATGGTTATATTTCAGCTGATGTTAAGTATTATAAGTCTAATTATGAAAGTGAAGGATACACAGCTCCTGTCTATAAAAGTGTTCCAATTGAGTTAATGTATGAAAATGGAAGATGGAAAACTAAATCATATGTTTTTCCATTATATAAGTAGGTGAAAATATGACTAATAGAAAATTTAATTTAATATTTGGTATTATTTCATTTTGTATTTTAATAATAATATCTATAATGGCATATATGTTAATTCGAAATGAATCATCAAGAGTTTACTTCAATATAAAAGAAATAGAAAATTATAATTGGAAAAGTAACAATGTATTATTTAATTACATAGATGGAAAAGTAACTTTAGAAGTAAATGGTGATAAAATGTATAATGAAAAAGAGGCAACAATTGATACTCAAACAGGAGAAATATTAAAAGATAAATTATATATAAGAAGTGTTACAAATAATAACTTAGTTATATGGTATGAAAAAGAAGAATACAGATTACAAAAAGAAATTATTGCAAGATAAAAGACTGGGTAGCCAGTCTTTTTTAGTTATTTACAACATCAAATGTAATTGTTTGAACATTAGTAGTAAGAACACCATTTCTAACACTTTGATTAATAATAGTTCCATTTGTATAATCTTCACTTGCAGTAACATTTACAAATACTTCAATACCTCTAGCTTCACACCAACTTTTAGCATATTCAATTGATTTATTCTTAAAATTTGGAATTGATTCTTGTCTTTTAACTGTATAGTATTTTTTCCCAATTACTGGAACCTCATAAGTATCGTTAACTGAGAAATTAAATGTTTTAACTGGTTCATTTTTTTCAAGTTCTAATGTAACTTTTAATGCATGTTTTATTTCTTCAAGACTTTGTTCATAATATTGGAAAGTATAAACTGAGCTTCTTAAATTATTTACATACATTGTTAAATCATATCCTGTTAAATATGTTTTTTGAATATTTATCATTGATCCTGAATTACCACTAAATATCATTGATTTACCAACATTATACAAGTTCATCATTTGATTAGTAGACATATTAGTATCAATATTTGCTGATATAGAATCTAATACTTTAAAGAAAGCATCAACATTTTTTAAATCTTTTGCTGAATTAGCAATTGCTTCAACAACTAATTGCTGATGTTGTACCCTTTGGAAGTCTCCTGCAGGAAGAGTGTGTCTATGTCTTGCAAATGCAAGTGCTTGTTCACCATCCATATGTTGGAATCCGCTTTTTATACATTGTAAATCCTCAGGCTTTTTACTTCTTTTTGAATTTTGCTCACAGAAATTTATTTTTTCTGGAACTGTTATATCAATACCATCAAGAGCATTAACTAAATCAACCACACCTTTAAAATTTATTTTTACATAATAATCTATTTTAATATCAACTAAATTTTCAATTGTATTAATAACGCATGTTGAACCATAAGCTGCTGAAGAATTTATTTTTGATGATTCACCTTTCAAACATGCAATTGGCACATAAGTATCTCTTGGAATTGAAAATACTGTAGCATTTAATGTGTTAGGATTAAAACTCATAAGCATTAATGTGTCTCCATTAAATGCCTGATTAGCGTTTAATACATCACTTGTTGAGTCAACTCCCATTATAAGAACCGTGAAAGGTTTATCAACAGTACCAGGATTTTCAATATAATCTTGATTTTTCATTTCTTTGGAATAGGTAAATTGAACTTTAACTTCATTTTCTATATTTTTATAAGCATCATAACCTTCAAATTTTATAATATAATTACTTGTAATAAATATAGCATCAAGTTCACCACCATAAAGTTTTTCTAATAGTTCAAAGTTTGAATCATACTCTGTAACGTTTACTTTTAATTTTTCCTTTTTTATATATTCTTTTGGTAGAATATTACCTTCAACATCAGTTTCATTATTTAAAATACCTACTTTAAAATCATTTGTATTGGAAAATTCTTTATCATTTAATAAAATCATATTGGTTGTATAAAGTATTTTATCTTTACTCATACTATCTAAAATGCCATATACTTTATTAATTGTAAGTGAACCAATAAGGGAAACAGCTGCAATTAGAAGTGCTATAAAGGATAAAAATATAACTGTTTTATTTTTTTTACTCATAAGTAGAAGTAAATTACCAATAATATAAAGTAGAAGTAATACTCCTAATACAGAAAGAGCAATAACTCTAAGAGTTGTTTCAATATTATTAAGTAGTAAAAGTGATCTAAAAAGATAACCATAACTAAAGATAAAAATTATTGAAACAAATATATATACTAAACGAATACTTAATTTGGTATTGTTAAATTTCTTTAAGAATTTTTTCATTTATATCTTCCCCTTTATACTTCTATATGGTATAGGAAAATTATACTACAAAGAAGAAAGTAACACAATTAATTTTTATATTTATTTTTTCTTATATGTTTGTTATAATTATTTTGTGAAGTGAGGAAAAACAATGAACAAGAAGACTAGAACAATTATATTTATAATATGTTTATTTTTATTAGTAAGTTTTGGGATAATATATATTTTTAGTGAGTTATATGCAGAACATGATATTCCAATAACAACAGTAACTGATGCATATAAATTTAAAAATGAATATGAAAGCGTTAATGATCAAGAAACTAGCAGTGGTAAAAAAATCAGAAATTTAACTATAGCTGATAATAATCCATTTGTTTATAAAACACCTGAAGAATTAGTTAAAATGATTGAGGATAAGAAAACATTTGTTGTTTACTTTGGATTTAGTACTTGTCCTTGGTGTAGAAGTGTTATAAATTCATTAGTTGACGCATCTTTAGAAAAAGAAGTTAAAAAGATTTATTATGTTGATGTTAAAGAGATTCGTGATACATTTGAATTAAATGATAATAATGAAGCTGTTAGAACTAAAGAAGGAACAGAAGCTTATTATAAATTACTTGAACTATTAAAGCCTGTATTACAAGATTATAATCCACTTACTTATGAAACTAAAAAAGGGAAAACTAAAGAAGTTAAAATTGATGAAAAAAGAATTTATGCTCCAAGTGTTGTAATAGTTAAAAATGGAGAAGCAATTAGTTTAGAAACTGGTATAGTTGAAAAATTAACTGATCCTTATATGGAACTAACTGATGAAATAAAATGTGAAATCAAAGAAGCGTTTGCTTGTATGTTTGATAAACTTGAAAGTGATGACAATACTTGCTCAGTAGAAAATAAAACTTGTTAAAAAAAGAAAATCATTTTTTAGAAGATTTTCTTTTTTTTGCTTTAATTTTTGTTTCATTTAATTCTTTATTTAATTTTATTTTGTCTTTATTAAGTTTATTTTTTAATAAATATATTTTATTAAATACTTTCATATCTGGAAATGATGCAATAAGTCTTTTATGTAAGAAAGTTTTGGAATTTAATATTTCTTTTACTTTCTTAGTAATTACTTCTGTTGAATCGCATCTTATTGAACTTGATATATTTTTTAAAGAAATAATAATATTAAACGATAAAATTATATCAATTAGCGTGATTACTAGTAATAGTACAGTAATTATTTTTAATGCTGAATCACTAAATGATGTTAATAAAGTTATTAAAACAGGATTTATTCCATAAAACATTATTATTCCACCAATTCCAAACGGAATAGCACATTCTAAACAAACACGACCATTAATATTAAATTTTTGATCACTATAATCCCACCAGCGATTTTTAAATACTTTTTCCATTACATATGAAGTAATATATTCAAGTACGGCACATAATATAATTGCCATTATAAATAAGACTAATGGGTCACTTGCATACTTGTTTAAAAGAATGGTAATTAAAACTCCACCAAAACCATATATTGGACAAAGTGGTCCAATTAGAAATCCTCTGTTGACAAATTTATGCATTTTTAAAAAAGTTACAATTATTTCAATTAACCATCCAATAAATGAGTAACAGTAAAACAATAAAATTAGAATACATAATTCTTTCATATCATCACCTAAAAAAATTATATCATAATGTTTGATTATTGGGAAATAGGTGTTATAATATTTATGAGAGGATGGAATAATAATGAAAAAATCCAAAGTGTTGTTTTTTAGTATTGCAGTTATGTTTATAGTTTGTTCTTTTTTTGTTTCTGCTTCATTTTCATATTTTATAAAACCTTCAAAAAATGAAACTAATTTATTAACTACTAGTTTAATAAATAATGAAATTAGCTATGATTATATAGAAGGATTAAATCCAGGTGAAGAAAAAAATATTGATGTTATAATTATAAGTAATAATAATTTTGATACATTTTTTAAATTGTATTATAAAGGAAATGTAATAGTTACTACGGAAGATAGAACAATGGATAAATTGGAAAGCTATAAAAATAAAGTTATAACTGTAAATGTAAAAAATGATACAAGTGAATATCAAACATTTAAAATAGACGCTAAAAATGGACTAAATTTTGGAGAACTTGAATTAAATGATGAGGAAAATGAAATATAATTTTCCTTTTTGTTTGTTTTATATTTTATATTTGATATAATTAGATAGATAGGAAGTGCTTAATGTGAAATATATATCTTTTGTTGTTCCATGTTATAATTCAGAAAAGTATATGGAAAATTGTATTGATTCTTTACTAATTGGTGGAGAAGATGTTGAAATAATTATTATAGATGATGGATCAACTGATAAAACTGGAAAAATTGCAGATAAATATCAAAAAAAATATCCAAGTATAATAAAAGCTATTCATCAAGAAAATGGTGGACATGGTGCTGGAATAATGACAGGCTTAAAAGCTGCAACTGGAAAATATTTTAAAGTTCTTGACAGTGATGACTGGGTTGATAAAAAAGCTTATAAAACATTACTTAAAAAAATAAAGAAAATTGATTCAGATTTAATAATCATGAATTATGTATATACTTATACTGATGGTAGAACAAATCAAACTATCTCATTTAAAAATGTTTTTAAAGAGGAAGAAGAAATGACTTGGGATGAAATGAAAAGATTTAAACCAACTCAATATTTATCTCTTCATTCTCTTATGTATAAGAAAAGTGTATTAGATGCATCTAATATGGAATTACCACTTCATACTTTTTATGAAGATAACTTATTTATTTATATTCCATTTGTTAATACTAAAACAATTTATTATCTAGATTTAGATTTCTATAGATATTTTATTGGAAGAGAAGATCAATCAGTTCAAGAACCACAATTAATAAAAAGAAGTTCACATCAAGTTCTTGTTACTAAACTTGTATGTAATAAATATGATTTAAATACTGTGAAATCTAAAAAATTAAGAAATATGATGTATCGTGAATGTGTATTCTGTATGACTATTGGTACAATATTTTCTCGTCTTGCTATGAATGAAGAAGGGGAACAACAATATAAAGAATTATGGAATAGTATTAAAGAAAATAATCCAAAACTTTATAAGAAATTACGTTTTTCAAAAGCAGGACTTGTATCTCTTCCTGGTAAATTTGGTAGATTCATAGCTATAAAAGGTTATAGATTTGCTCATAGTCTAGTTAAATTTAACTAGGCTTTTATTAAGGAGACTAAATTATGAAAGAATTACTTGTACCAGTTGGTAGTATGGATTCCCTAAAAGCTGCAGTTATGAATGGTGCAGATGCTATATATTTAGGTGGAAAAAAATTTGGAGCAAGAGCTCGTGCAGTAAATTTTACTGATGAAGAAATGAAAGAAGCAATTAAATTTGCTCATCTTTATGGTGTAAAAATATATGTAACTGTAAACACATTAATTTATGAAAGTGAATTAGAAAGTGTCTATGAATATTGTAAATTTTTGCATAATATAGGAGTTGATGCTTTAATTGTTCAAGATATTGGACTTATGAATTTACTTCATAATTGTTTACCTAATTTAGAAATTCATGCTTCTACTCAAGTTCATAATATATGTGGGTTTGGTTTAAAAATTTTAGAAGATTTAAATGTAAAAAGAGTTGTTTTTGCAAGAGAATTATCCCTTGAAGAAATAAAAAATATTAAAACTAACATGGAAAAAGAAATATTTATTCATGGAGCATTATGTATAAGTTATTCTGGAGAATGTTTATTTTCTTCAATGCTTTTAAATAGAAGTGGTAATAGAGGTGAATGTGCTCAAGTTTGTAGACTACCATATAAAATAAAAGAAAATAATGAACTTGTAACAACTAATGGAGAATATTTATTGTCAACTAGAGAACTTAATACAATTTCTAGGTTTAAAGAAATAATGGAAAGTGATGTTAAATCTTTAAAAATAGAAGGTCGTATGAAAGACTCTACATATGTTGCCTGTGTTACAAGAATGTATAGAAATTTAATTGATTATTATTATGGAAAAGACACTTTAAAAATAGATGAATATATGCATGATATAGAAATTATTTTTAATAGAAAATACACAACAGGATTTTTATTTAATGCAACTAATGAAAACCTTATGAATATTGAAACTTCTAATCATATTGGAGTTAAAATTGGTAAAGTTATTAATAAAGACCGTAGATATATTTACATAAAATTGATGGAACCATTAAATCAAGAAGATGGTATTAGAATAAAAGAAACTAATGATGGAATGATTGTTAATTATCTTTATGATAAAAAAGGAAAACTTGTATCTTCTTCTAATGATATAGCTATAATTGACAATAAGATTAATGCTTCTGTTGGTGATTCAGTTTATAAAACAAGCGATATATTACTAAAGAAAAAATATGAAATATTACCAAATAGAAAAGTAGATATTGATGTTTTTGTTAAAGCAAGTTTAAATGAAGTTTATATAAAAATAAATGATGGAGAAAATGAAGTAAGCGTAAGTGAAAATATTGCTAGTAAAGCAATAAATGCTCCAATTACAAAAGAAACTATTTTAAAACAAATAAATAAACTCGGTAACACTCCTTTTAATTTAAAAAATATTGATATTACATTAGAAGATAATATATTTATTAATATTAAAGATTTAAATGAATTAAGAAGAGAGTTAATAGAAAAACTTATAACTTTAAGAGAAAATAAAAGGAAACAAGTAATTGAAAAAGAATATATATCTAAAAAAGAATTTAATTATAATAATAAAGTAAATTATTCTATTTTAGTAAGAAATGAGGAACAATTAAAATGTGCACTTACATTCTTTGATCGTATATATGTAGATGAAAAGTATCTTTATTTAAAATATAAGGACAATGATAAAGTATATTTTAGAAGTAGTCGTATTTTTAGTAAAATAGATTATCAAAATGTCTTATCTACTGAACTAGGTTCTTTATATTTAAATCATGGTGTAGCAGATTATTATTTAAATATAACTAATCATGAAACAATAAATTATTTGAGTAACTATAGTAAACTTTTAACTTTATCTGTAGAACTAAGTGATGAAGAAATAAGTAATATTATGAATTATTATAATAATAAAGCTAATTTAGAAATGATTATCTATTCAAGAATTGAACTTATGATTACTAAATATTGTCCAGTTAATTTTTTAACAAATAAAGATAAAGTTTGTACAAAATGTCATCATAATGAATACAAGCTTGTTGATAGAAACAATGAAGAATATCCAATTTTAACAGATAAAGATAAGCATTTAACACATATTCTGGATTATAAGATTACAAATAAGCTAATAAATTTAAAATATTATTATGATTTAGGTATACGTAATTTTAGGATAGAACTTACAAATGAAACAAGAGAAAGTATTAACGAGTTAATTAATGAAATCAAAAAAAGCAACATTTAGTTGCTTTTTTTCAACGTTATATTATTTATTAATACAAAAAGTTTTTAATAAAATAGGGGAATGAACAAAAATATTCCACGTATTAATAAATAATTAAATCTCAACACATGAGATATACTACATAAAATAATTTCGACATTAAGTCATTAATAAATTGTTTAAATGCATTTACTACACCATAGCCTAGCCCTCATATTCGAAAATATAAGAATGCAACACTAGTAATAAAAATAAATCACATCCTGTGTTTATAATTATTTGTGGTTTAAGTTTGCTTTGTCACTGTTGCTTTTATCTACTACTAAATCCAAACTGGTTTATTCACATTGTTTTCATCGTGAAAAACCTTTTAGTACACCACCTAGTATAATTATAATATAAATATTTTTAAAAGAAAGTATAAATTTACTAGTAGACATTTTATTTTACATTATTTATAATTTATTTATGGAGGTAATTATGGAATTAGAGGAATTGTATGAAAAATATATTTATATTACATTCCATGATGGTACAACTTTGGAAGGATTACTTGTAGATGTAAAGTCAGTAGAGGATTATGATGATATGATTTTTTATAAAACTTTAACTATAAGAGATGATGATGCCAAATATAATGTTGTTTATTTAAATGAAATAGAAAGTATTGAAGAAATAAAATAAATTTAGTATAATTAAGTTGCAGTGCCTACTGCATTTTTTTTGCTTTTTTTCGTATAATTTTCATGATTATAGTGATATAATAAATCTAGGATGTGATAATATGTTATATAATAGTGCTAAAAGATATAGAAAGACTTGTTTAATCTCTTCTATAGCAACATTAATTTTAGGTGTTGTATTAATGATGGAACCTGCTAGTTCTTTAAAAATCATTACTTTAATAATTGGTCTTATGACTTTAATTACTGGATGCTTTTGGATATATGATTATATAAAAGCACCACAAGAAGAAAAAATGATTAGTAAATCATTACTTCTTGGATTAGTATCTGCTTGTGTAGGAGTATATTTAATTATTAATACTGAATCACTTGTAAACTTTATAACTGTTATAATTGGTTTAACTATAACAATAAAATCAATTGTTAAATTACAATTTGCAGTTAATATTAGAAATTTTTCTACAACATGGAAATATAATTTAGTATTTGCTCTTTTAGGTATTACTTTAGGAATTCTTCTACTTGCAAATCCATTTAAAGGAGCAGAAGTATTCTTTAGAATAATTGGAGTAGTTATGATAGTGGGTTCAGTTATGGAATTAATTGAATGTGCATTTATAATGAAAAATTTAAATATAAAAGAAGCTAAAAAAGAATTGCGTTGGGTTGATAAAGATGAATAAAAAATTAAATAATTTAGGATATTTACTTAACTTTTCTTCAGTAGTGATGTTAATTGCACTACTTGGTATTTTGTTTTCAAATACAGGTATTGCTTATGAAATAAAATCACTTGTATTAGTTGTATTTTCTATTACTCAATTTGTAATAACTTATATATGTAAGAAAAAAATGAATTTAGAAAACTCAGCTAATTGGTTTTATTCAATAGGTTTTATTTCATTACTTATATCTATATTTTCTTTTAGTAACAGTGAATTACTAAATCAATTTTTTAAGATAAATGGAAGTGAATATATATATTTAGCAATAATATTTTTATTTATTGGATCTTTTTTCTTAATAACAACATTAATATATGACAATGAAAAATTTATTAAAGTTACTTATGTATCTTTGTTTGTAGTAGCGTCTCTTTTACTAATATTTTATAAGATAGAATTAACTTTAATACTTTTAATTGTTGAATGTATCTGTTTAATAGTTAATATCTGTTTTAAAAAGAATAATATATATCCAGTATCTAAAATGTTTACATATATAATTCCATTTATAATTTTCTTAATTATAGATCATATATCACTTTTAAGTTTAATTGAATTAATTAGTATAGAAATAATTAGTTTAATAGTTATTTTAAAAGATAATAAAGATTTTGAAACTAGTTTATTATGTTTATTATTAATATTTGGAACTTTATTTATAAATGATATTCAATTTTTTAATAGTTTAGATAATGATATATGTATTCCAATTGTAATATCTTTACATTTATTAGTATTTTTACTTGTAGATTATTTTGATTTAGTTAAAGATAAGTTTTTATATTATGCATATAAAATAATAAATTATTTAGCAATTATTTTTGTAATTGTAGTTGCTACAAAAGAAAGCAACAGTGCATATATAGTTGCATCAAGTTTATTCTTAATAGATATTATATCTGAAATGATCTTATTTAAAAATAAAAAAATAAGTGATTTCTTTTTACCAGTAGCTATTTTACTAGAGATAGCTTGCTCATTATTATTTTTTCATTATAATTTTATTAAAATAGATTATTCAGTTGGATTATTTATTGTAAATATAGTTTTATTAATTTTATATAAATTTAATAAAAGATATGATCTTAAAGTTATTTATTCAATTTTATTAGTTTTAGTTTTATCAAATTTAGTATATACAACTGATCATACATTATTAAGTTATCTAGTTAATTTAGGTGTTTTAATAGTTGATTATGTATATTTAACTATATTTGATGATAAAAAAGATAGTATTATTGATTATATGTTATATGTATTCCTACTTGGTCTTTCATTAGTTGAATTAAGATTCTTAGATATTAATTATATTAAATATTTAATTTTATCTATATTCTATATGGGACTTTTATATAAGAATATGAATAATAGATTTAAAAGCTCAATATCTTTAATGTTCTTACTTATAAGTACATCTTTATATATTAAAGGTGTTATAGCAAATTATTATGTAATTAATATGTTAATAGAAATTTTAACTATATCAGTAATAATTGCTTTAGGTTATATTAATTTTAAAAATGAAAATAGTAGAGTTATTTTTAGTACTATTTTAATAGACTTAAGTATGTTAGATTATTTAGTATTAGATAAAAATATTTATACAATTATATTTAGTTTAATAGTTTCTTTAATAATGTTACTATATGGAATAAAAAATGAAGAACATAAGTGTTCTTTAATATCTGGTTTAATATTACTAGCAATATCTATATTTAACGTATTAATGTTTATATCTAATGTACCATTCTTAATATATCTATTCATAATAGGTTTTGCATTAATGTTAGCTGTTATGTTTTTAATTAATAATGAAAAAGATGAAGAAATTAATTATTGTAGTAATTGTGGTAATAAGTTAGATAAAAAAGATACATATTGCAGTGAATGTGGAGCAAAAGTAAAATGAAAAAAGGAATTATTTTTATAATTCTTTTTCTATTGTTTATAAGTCCAGCTAGTGCAGATGAATTAATAAGTGTAAAGCTAGAAAAGTGTGTAGATGGAGATACAGCGTATTTTAAAATCAATAATGAAAAAGTAAAATATAGATTTTTAGCAATTAATACACCGGAAAAAAATGAAGATTATGGTGATGTAGCAAGTGAAGTTACATGTGAAATGCTTACTAATGCTAAGAAAATAGAAATTGAAGTGGATTCTAAGGCTAGTAAAACTGATAAATATGGAAGAAGTTTAGGTTGGATTTATGTTGATGGAGTTTTACTTCAAAAATATTTAGTAGAAAATGGATATGCTCATGTTGCTTATATATACGGAAATTATAGATATACAGAAGAGTTATGTAGTTTAGAAAAAGATGCAATTGATAAAAAAATTAATATTTGGAGTAAAAAAGAAGAATATGACGGATATTGTAATAGTTATAAAAAAAGTAAAACTAATGAAAAAAATATAGATAATTTAGATGAACTTGATAATTTTTTAAAAGAAAATTATCGAGAAGTAATCGGTTTATTATTTACAATTAATATTATATTAGTAATAAAATTATATAAAAAGAAGAAATCCTGATTAGATTTCTTCTTTTAGTTTTTCTTCTTCTTTTTTTCTAGCAATTATATTTATTATAATAATTGGAACAAATAGGAGTAAAGTCATTAAATTATCCATTATAGGTTTAGTTAAGTTAATAGAAAGTATAAGCATTAAAAACCAAAGGCATAAACTTATAAATGAATACTCTTTTTTCTTATAAACCATGGATGTAACATTAAATATAACAATGAATGCAAGTATTAAAAGAATAAGTCCCCAAAATGTTGAAGAGTAAAGAGTTTCTAACAATTTTTCTACTCCTAAAGCATTATATACTAAAGAATCATTATAAGAAAGTGAATCCGAATATACAAATGCAAGTGTAGAAACAATACTTACTATTAATTCTATTCCTGTTAAAATTAATAAATAAAGACTATGAGTACTTATAATACTCTTTATTTTTTTCATTATATCACCTAATTTATTATAGCATAGGTTTTATAAAAATAATGTGAAAATTTATATGATGATAGTAGAAAAAATAAATGATATAATATTTTATGAGGTGAGTGCTTATGAAAAAAATTATTATTTTATTTTCTATACTTGTACTTTTGTGTGGTTGCTCTAAACTTGATCAAAGCATAATAGATGCTAGAAAAAATTTAATAAACAATATAGGTGTAACTACAAAAGATAAAATAGTTGTTAAAAATGGTGATGATTATTATGTATATAATATTAGTAATGATTATTCTTATGTAGCATATCTTTATAAATTTCATAAATCAAAGAAAAGTTATGATAAATATATTCAAAAAAAGGAAAATGTTGAATTTTATCAATTAAAAACATTTGATAATTCACTTGTTACTAGAGAAAAGTACTCTTCAGGTAGTTCAACTGGAGATGAATCTATAAGAGAAAAACTTATAAATAATATAAAAAAAGATGATAAAAATGAAATTATAGAAAAAAAGGTTCAATGAAATTTAGTGTGAAGAGAGGTGATGAAATTTCATCTCTTTTTATTTGGTAATATGTACTAAATAATAATAGGAAGTAAGTATTCATTAAAAACAATAAATGTAATCTAAGATAGTAGTAGTAAAATAACAACATTAACTGGATACATTGGAGAGAGTTTAGAAAATGAAGAAGGAAAAGTCTTACGAATAAGTATAGATGATGACTTAAGTGATTAAGATAAACTAACCTATAAAAAAAATAAGAAGATTTCTCTTCTTATTGATACCATATTTGATCTATTTTTAATGATGTTGAAATTGGCATTGGATTTGGAAGTGGGAACTTAACTAGTAAAGGTACTTTAAATGCTGTACCAAATACAAGTCCCATACCAGGTTTCAATGTTTTTATTTTTTCTAGAGTTTCATCTGTTACGTTAGATGAAATACCTTTAACTATTTCTAGATCTTCTGGATAGAAAAGTCTAAACACAACAAAGTTTGAACATTGAGATAAAGCTGTTTTAGAAAGTTCATTTGGCCTTTGGGTAACAAAACCTAATATAGTTCCATACTTTCTACCTTCTTTAGTTATTCTATCAAATATATTATATCCTATAACACTTATATCAGAATCATTTTGAACATATCTATGTGCTTCTTCAAGAACAATATGTATTGGGAAAGAACCACGATTTTGAAGTGAAGTAGTATGTTCAAAGAACACTCTTGAAAATATCTTTGTTAAACATTTAGCAAATGAGTCTTCTATAAATGATAAGTTAATATCTACAAGTTGTACATTTTCTCCATTAGGTCCAGTTTTAAAGAATTCTTCTACAAATTCTGCTCTTGATTGATATTTAGTAAATTTGAAGAATTCATTTTTATCACTGTTGATAATTGATTGTAATCTTGATTTTAAAATATTATTTTTATCAAATGCTGATTCACTTGTTAAAATACCTTCACTTATAAGAGCAAATTCTAATGCATAATATAAATCACTTAAAGTATATGTTATATTTTCATCTAATTTAATATCTATATCTACTTTTACATAATTTTGTAAAAAATCAATTACTAAAGATAAAGCGTTAATTTTACCTTGATCATCAATATTTAAACATTGTCTTAACGTTCTTTCATATCCAGGTTGTTTTATTTTGGAATCTAGATTAATTGCTTCAGTATTGTATGTTGTTAAAATAGAAATAACTTGATCTCTTATTTGAGTTGAATTTTTTCCACTTGATAAAATATCTAAAACCGTTTTAGCAATAATATCGTTTTTATAATCTACTGATTTAGGATCATTTGAACAGAATATTCTTACTAAATCTAATGATTTTGATAATATTGGTAATTGACCTGCATCTTTTACTCCTAAAAGAATTGCTAAGTCATCTACTGTTAAAAGATATGCAGGAATAGTAAGTAAACTTGCATCACCAAATTTTATTTCAGTTGTATATTTTTTAAAATGTAATCCAACAAACTTATCCATTTCTTCAAATGTATTATAATATTCTCCATAAACATCGAATAAACACATGTGAGCATTTATTGGTATTTTATTTGTTGCAGTAAAGAATACATTTTGTATTAATCTTGATAATCCACAACTTTTTCCTGATCCAGTATTACCGATTACAGCAAAGTGGTTAGCAAAAAAGTCATTTATGTTTGCAGAGACTATATAATCTTTATAAATTGGAGAAGAACCAATAAGTAAATTACTTCTATCTGATAAATCTTGTTTACCTAAAATAAGTTCTAGTTCAGATTTATAAATTATTCTTGCAATTGTATTCATACCTGGTTTCTTTAAAACACCATTTGAGAATTTACCGTCTATAATTTCACCAATTAATTGAATACCAATAATGTCTTTATTAATTTCAATTATTTCTCCAACTGTTTTATGATTTGGTTCTTCAAAAACTACATGAAATCCAATATAATTTGTATCAGCTATTTTTTTTGCATTTTCTACATATATAACTGATTTTTCAAATTTAATAATATTTCCAAACATACAATCACCTTATTATTCTATAATATAAGGATAGCAAAAATATAATATTTTTTCTATAGTAAATTGAATATAATATATAAAATGGTCATTAAAAGAACATATTTTATTTTTTGTTCTTTTTAATTTCACATTTTTGTGTTATTATTATAATGTTTTTGAAAAAAAGGAAGTGCAATATATGAAAAAGTTTTTTAATAATAACTATATTAAAACCTTTTTTGTTATATTAATAAATATAATTTTAGTAGAGGTTATTTTTAAATTAATAAATTCTTCAACTATATTTGATTTTACTATGATAAGAATAATTTTATCATCTATATTTATTTCATCAATATTATCTCTTGGAATTAGTAATATGAGAATAAAGTGTAGAAAAATTTTTACTTTAATTGTAAACTTTATTGTATGTGCATATGCATGTGCTCAAGCTGGATTTTATAATTTTTTAGGTGTTTATATGTCTTTACAAACTTCAAGTCAATTTGGAGCAGTAGTAGACTATGTAAAAGATTTCTTATTAAGTTTTAAATTTATATATTTTTTAACTTTTATACCTTTTATTTTAACTATTCTTTATTTTGTTTTTCTTGATAAAAAAGGTGATAATTTTAAATTAAGTAAACAATTTATTAATACTTTTGTACTTATGTTATTAAGTGGTTCATTATTTTATGCAAGTATAACTTTAAGTGTATTTCAAAATAAATTACAAACTGTATCAAATGTAAATTTATTTTTAACAGCATCTAATCCAAGCTTAACAATAGAGCAATTTGGTACTACTGGATTTGGTATTCTTGATGTAAGAGCAATTATTCATCCAATACATGTTAAGGAAGATTATGTAGCAGTTAAAGAAGAAAGAGAGATTAATGATAATTCTAGAATAATAGATGATACGGCTTTTTCATCTGTAATTGAAAATGAAACTGATGATACTTTGAAAGCTGTTAGTAATTATTTTATAAATAAAACTATTACTGATAAAAATGATTACACTGGAATGTTTAAAGATAAGAATTTAATTGTTATTATGATGGAATCAGCTAATGATATTTTTATAAATCAAGAATATTATCCAAACTTTTATAAACTTTATAGTGAAGGTTGGTCTTGGGATAATAATTATAGTCCAAGAAATTCATGTGCAACTATGAATAATGAATTTAGTGGAATGACTTCACTTTATTCAATATATAATACTTGTACTGCAAGTAAATATAAAAATAATTCATATTTTGAAAGTATTTTTAATTTATTTAATAAACAAAATTATGTAACATTCTCTAGTCATGATTATACTGAAGCTTATTATCCAAGAAGTACTATACATAAAAACATGGGTAGTGGAGAATATTATGGCGTTCAAAAACTAGGAATTAGTTATTCTAATGAATATAAAAACTGGGCTAATGATGATGAATTCATGGAAGCTGTATTAAAGATTATTGATAAAAAGACAAGTAATAAAGAGCATTTTATGACATGGCTTACTACAGTTTCTTCTCATCAACCTTATAGTGTTGATTCTATACAAGGTGATAAATACTATAATATGACTAAAGATACTGGATACCCAAGTGATGTTAGAAGATACATGTCTAAATTAAAGATTTTAGATGATGGTTTAGGAGTATTATTAAAAGGATTAGAAGATAGAGGTATTTTAGATGATACAGTTATCGTTTTATATGGAGATCATTATCCATATGGAATTAGTAAAGAACATTTAAATGAAGTATTAGAATATGATACTGAAGAAGATATGAATGCTGAACAAGTTCCTTTTGTAATTTATAATTCTACAGTAGAAGCTAAAAAGTTTGATCAATATACTTTCTATTTAAATATATTACCAACATTAGCAAATTTATTTGATTTAGATTATGATCCTAGATATTATCTTGGAACAGATTTATTTAGTAATGATGCAGAGTCTTTAACTGTTTTTGCAGATGGATCATGGAAAAATGAAATAGGTTATTATAATGCTAAAAAGAATAAGATGAAATATTATACAGATAAAACATATACAACTGAAGAATTAAATGAAATTAATAATGAGATAAGTACTAAAGTTAATATTAGTAGTACAGTTATTAAAGAAAACTATTTTGAACATTTAAAAGGTAAGTTGGATGAAGAAAATAAAAAGTTAGAAGATTCTAAAAATATAATGTGTTTAAATTCTGAAAAGGATAAATATAAGTAAGTGAGTAAATTTTTACTCATTTTTTTTGTAAATAAGTCTTTATTTTTTTGTAAGAATAAATAAATTTGGTATAATAATAATTAGAATAGAGGCGAATATATGACAGAAGAAGTTAAAGATATGTGTCCAATTAGAAGTGATGCGGTTGGAGGACCATCTCCAATACCTGAAGATGGTGTTTTTGTAAGTGCTAAAGAACAAAGTGATATTTCAGGACTTACTCATGCAGTTGGATGGTGTGCACCTCAACAAGGAGCTTGTAAGCTTACTTTAAATATTAAAAATGGAATTATTGAAGAAGCTTTAGTTGAAACCGTTGGTTGTTCAGGAATGACTCATTCAGCAGCAATGGCTGGTGAAATATTACCTTGTAAAACTTTAATAGAAGCTATGAATACTGATCTTGTATGTGACGCGATTAATACGGCAATGAGAGAATTATTCTTGCAAATAGTTTATGGAAGAAGTCAATCGGCATTTTCTAAAGGTGGATTAAAAATTGGAAGTTGCATGGAAGATTTGGGTAAATTTAAACAAAGTCAACTTGGTTCAGTTTATTCAACTAAAGAAAAAGGGGTAAGATATTTAAATTTAACTGATGGTTATATTTTATCTTTAGGTTTAGATGAGGAAAATAAAATAATTGGTTATAAATATATAAATACAGGTAAAATGCTTGAGTTACTTAAAAGTGGAGTAGATCCAGTTAAAGCAATAAATGATTCTACTGGAATTTATGGTAGATATACTGAAGCAGTTAAAAAAGTTGATCCAAGAAAGGAATAATATATGGAAAAATTTGAATATTATAATGAACGTATAGATAATATTAATGCTGTTTTAAATAAATATGGAATTAAAACAATTGATGAAGCCTATGAAATTTGTAAAAGTTATAACATAGATCCACTTGTTAGTGTAAAAGAAGTTCAAAACATTTCTTTTGATGATGCTGGTTGGGCTTATGTTGTAGGATGCGCAATTGCTTTAAAAGAACATGCTACAAATGCAAGTGATGTTGCTAATTTTATTGGTGAAGGATTAGAAAGCTTTTGTATAAAAGGAAGTGTTTCTGAAGAAAGACATATAGGTCTTGGTCATGGTAGACTTGCAAGTATGCTTTTAAGTGAAGATACAAAAGTGTTTGCCTTTTTAGCAGGTCATGAATCATTTGCTGCAGCTGAAGGCGCAATTGGAATCGTTGCATCAGCAAATAAAGTTAGAAAAACTCCATTAAAAGTTATTTTAAATGGACTTGGAAAAGATGCTGCTAAAATAATATCTCGTGTTAATGGATTTACTTATGTTGAAACTAAGTTTGACTATGAAAATAATAAATTAGAAATAGTAAATGAAAAAAGATATAGTGATTCAGTTCGTGGAGATGTAAAATGTTATGGGGCTTACGATGTAAGAGAAGGTGTTGCTATAATGATGCATGAAAATGTTGATATATCAATTACTGGTAATTCAACGAACCCAACTAGATTTCAACATCCAGTAGCAGGTATTTATAAAAAACATCGAATTGAAAATGGACTTCCATATTTTTCAGTTGCCTCAGGTGGAGGAACAGGAAGAACACTTCATCCAGATAATATGGCAGCTGGACCTGCTAGTTACGGTTTAACTGACACAATGGGAAGAATGCATTCAGATGCCCAATTTGCTGGTTCTTCTTCAGTACCAGCACATGTAGAAATGATGGGATTTATTGGTATGGGTAATAATCCAATAGTAGGTGCAACAGTTAAATTAAGTGTTAAAGTTGTTGAAGCTTTAAATGCGTAATGAAACTTCCAAGATTTTGGAAGTTTTTGTATGAAAAAAATATCTAAAATAGCGCAAAAAAATGTTGAATATTTCAACATTTTGGCATATAATATAAATGACGAGGGATTATTATGAAAGAATTAAATTATAAAAAAATAGGTGAAAGATTGAGAAAACTTAGGAAATATATTGGTTTAACTCAAGAACAAGTTGCTGATATTTTAAATCTTGGTAGAGATGCTATTTTGAGAATTGAAAAAGGAGAAAGAAAAATAGATTTACAGGAATTAATGAATTTTTCTAAATTATATAATGTTACAATTGATGAGATAACAATGGATGAACAAACTATAAATACTAATGAAATAGTTTTGGCAAGAGCTTTTAAGGAACTAAGTGAAAAGGACCAAAAAGAAATTATATCTTTAATAGAATATAAAAACATTTTAAAGGCAAAAGAAAAGGACGAATAATATGACTCCCGAGGAATTAGCAGTTAGTGAATTAGAAAAAATAAAAAATAAAGGAAACTTAGCTTTTCCGATAAATCCATTTAAAATACTTAAAGACTTAAATATACATGTTGTATTAAAAGATTTTGAAAATTTAGATGGAATTATTATTAACGATCAAGATAACACCACAATAGTTGGTATTAATGTTAATAATAATTTACAAAGACAAAGATTTACTGCAGCTCATGAATATTGCCATTATATAAAAGATTTGAATAAGGAAAAAGGATCTACTGATTATATTGAATGTTTAAAAAATTCTAATAAAAAAATTGAAAAATTTGCTGATGATTTTGCTGCTTATTTTCTTATGCCCACAGCTGAACTGAAAAATGTATGTGAACAATATAAAAATGATGATGGATTTATAGATTTTGAAAGTATTACTATTATTGCTGAATATTTTGGTGTTAGTTTTTATTCTTGTCTTAACAGAATAGCTTATGATTTACATTTGATTGAAGGTGATATATCATCACAAGCTTTAAAAAAACGCATGAGAGAATATGGAGTTTCAGCAAAAAGAAAAGAATTGATAAAAAATACTATTGATGGAGAATTACTATCCAATATTGTAAGCTCAATAAGTTTTGTTATGACAGATCTTAATAGTTATACGGGACAAAAGTTTTTACAAAATTATATTTATAACGATAATAAATTGGAAGGTGTTGTTATTGATAGACAACGACTTAATTTCATATTAGCAGACTTAAACTACAATGGAGCGAATAGTCGTTTCTTTGAAAGTGATAGTGAAGAAGTAATAATGACCCTTGGAAATTTAGAGTTGCAACAATATGTGATAAATACAAAAGATAATATTTCTATAAGAAATTGTGGAAAATTACATTCTCTATTATTTAAATATGTTCCTTATCCTGACGATAATGGAAAATATAGAGATGAAACAGCTTTGCTAAAGAAAGGTAAAGTTCAACCTATACCATTTTATGAAATTCAAGATAAAATAGCCGAACTTGATGATGAACTACAATATTTTTTAAAACATATTGATGAATATGATATTGGTGAATATATAGAACAAGTTGCTTACTTTACTTATAAATTTATTGTAATTCATCCGTTTAGGGATGGTAATGGTCGTGTATCAAGAGCTATTATGAATTGGTTATTAGTCAAAAAGAAAATATCTCCAATATATATTAATCAAAATTGTAGAACAGAATATCTTGATGCTTTGGCTAAAATGGACTTAGAAAATGACCCTGTACCTTTTATCATGTTTATTGAAAGAATGATAATAAGGACAATGGTAGAATTGCATAAATATTTATTTATTGATGAAATAGATGAAGAAGAAATATCTAGAGAGGATGATAATTATGCAAATTAACAAATGGCCTAGAAATAATTATACTGGACCAGGAGGAGGTTTATATACTGGTCCTGGAGGAGGATTATATGCTGGCCCTGGAGGAGGGGCTTCTCCTGGTCCTGGAGGAGGTTTATACACCGGCCCTGGAGGAGGTTTATATACTGGTCCTGGAGGAGGTTTATATACTGGTCCTGGAGGAGGGTTATACACCGGTCCTGGAGGAGGCTTATACACTGGACCAGGAGGAGGGCTATATACTGGTCCTGGAGGAGGACTATATACTGGACCAAGTGGAGGAGCTTATACTGGCCCTGGAAACTCTTATATTAGTAATATTCCACCTTGGCCAATATTTGTTCGCGAACTTGAAAAAAGAGGGTATAAAAAAGAGGCGGATTTAATAAGAAAGTATCATAAATGTGATTGAAAACAAATTTTTTTAAGTTATTATACACACATGAATAATCTGTGTGTATTTTTAGTTTAAAAAGTAATAAAAGTATATTTGTCTAATATTATTATAATGGTGATATGTATGAAAAGCGTAGTTATTAATGCAAGTGCTGGTGGAAGTGATTCTGGTGCTAAAGGTAATGGATTAATTGAAAAAAATGTTTCGCTTGAAATATCTAAAAAAATATATGATATTCTAAAAAGTAAAGGAGTCGATACTTATTTATTGAGAAGTGGTGATAATACTATTTCGTATGATGATAGAATAAAGAATTTAAAAAGCAAATATCCAAATAAAAATAATACAATTTTAATATCTAATACTTTAAACTCAGGAGGAAGTAGTGGAATAGAAATAATTTATCCTTTAAGTAAAAAAGATACACTTCCTAAACTAATAAATAATAAACTTGAAACTTTAAATGATACTAAATATTATCAATATAGATACTCAGTTGATACAACTAAAGATTATTATTATTTAACAAGGGAAACTCCAGGGTACGAAACTATTATTATTCGATATGGATATGTTGATAATGCAAATGATGCTAAGATTATAAAAAACAATATTGATAAATTTGCTAATAAGGTGAGTGATGCTATTTTAGATTATATTGGTTATACTTCAACAAATTTATATACTGTTAAAAGTGGAGATACTTTGTATTCTATTGCCAAAAAGTATGGAACTACAGTTGATAAGTTAAAGAAAGCAAATAATATAACAAGTAATACTTTAAAAATTGGTGCATCTTTAATAATACCAGAAGAAGAAAAAGAGAGTGTTCCAGAATCACCAGTGTATTACAAAGTTAAATCAGGAGATACATTATATTCTATTGCTAAAAAATATGGAATAAGTGTTGATAAGTTAAAGAGTATTAACAAAAAAACAAATAATTTGATTACAGTTGGAGAACTTTTAATTATTGATGAAGTAAATACAATAAAAGTAAGTAAAGGAGATACACTTTATTCAATAGCTAAAAAATATAATACAACAGTAGATGAACTTAAAAAACTTAATAATTTAACTAATAATACTTTATCAATTGGTCAAACATTAAAAGTTCCATAATTTAAAAGTTCATAAGTTATTATTTTTCAACATATAAATTTATAGGTGAAGAAAATGAATGGTTTAACTGATGAAGAAGTAGTTGTATCAAGAAAAAAATATGGCAGTAATAATATTAATATTAAAAAACAAAATAAGTTAATTAGACTAATAATTGAATCTCTTGGAGATCCAATTATTAAAATAATGTTAATTGCTCTTTCAATTAGATTTGTTCTTTTATTTAAGGATCAAAATTGGTATGAGACTTTGGGTATGCTTATTTCAATATTACTTTCATCACTTATTTCATCACTTTCAGAATATGGATCAAATAAAGCTTTTGAAAGATTACAAAGTGAATATGAAAACATTGAAGTTAGAGTAAGAAGAAATGGTAAAAACATTACAATTAAAAATGATGAAGTTGTAGTTGGTGATATAGTACTTTTACAAAGTGGGGAACTTGCTCCTGCAGATGGAACAGTTATTGAAGGAAGACTTGGAGTAGATGAATCAAGTATCAATGGTGAATCAAAAGAAGTTAGCAAAAAGAGTAACGATCATATATTTAAAGGAAGTGTAATTCTTTCAGGAAATGCAAGTATTAGAATTGATAGTGTGGGAGTAAATACAATATATGGTTCAATTGCACAAGGACTTCAAGATAGTAATTTACCTTCTCCTATGAGAATACGTTTAACAAAACTTGCTAAAATTATTTCTAGAATTGGTTATATTGGAGCAATATTAGCATCTATTTCAAATATTTTTAATACGGTATTCATTAGTAATAATTTTGATAATGAAGTTATAATGTCTTTAATTCAAAATCCAAAATATATTGTTGATTTAGCAATAGAAACTATTACTCTTGCAGTTACTATTATAATTGTATGTGTACCTGATGGTTTATATCAATTATGATGATATGTAGAACAAATGCAATAGAATAGATCAATAATTTGGTCTTTTTTTATGCTCAAAAGAAAGGAGAGAAAAAGTGGATAATTGTAAGATATATGCTATTGCTAATCAAAAAGGTGGAGTTGGTAAAACAACTACCACTTTTAATTTAGGTGTAGCATTAGCAAAGCGAGGAAAAAAAGTATTACTAGTAGATGCTGACCCACAAGGAGATTTAACTACTTGCATGGGTTGGACTGATTTAGATAAAATACAAACTACATTAGCAGATGTAATGAGTGCTACTATTAGAGATGATAACATAAATGTTGATAATGTTGTATTGCATCATAATGAAGAAGTGGACTTAATACCATCTAATTTAGATTTATCACAATTAGAGGTAGGGCTTGTTAATGTAATGAGCAGAGAAAGTGTTATGAGAAATACATTATCTAAATATAAAGATAAGTATGATTATATACTGATAGATTGTATGCCTAGTTTAGGTATGATAACAATAAATGCTCTTGCTTGTGCCGATAAAGTAATTATTCCAGTACAAACACAGTTTTTAGCTGCAAAAGGTATGGGACAATTTTTACAAACCATTTCAAGGGTAAGGAAACAAATAAACCCAAACTTGATGGTAGATGGTGTTTTGCTTACACTAGTAGATAAGAGAACGACCTTATCTAATCAAGTGCGATACGAACTTCAAGAAAGTTATGGGAGTAAAGTAAAGATATATAATACTCAAATACCTATGGCAGTAAATGTAGCAAAGTCAACATCGCATGGAGAAAGTATTTTCTCTTATGATAAAAATAGTAAGGTAGCAGACTCATATACCTTATTTGCAAAGGAGGTAATGGAGAATGGTAAAGAAAGAAACAAAAATGCCTCTACCAAAGATTTATCTAGATGATGACCTGTTTTCAACGCAAGAACAGAGAGATGATAAATTAAAAGAAAAAGTAGTAAATATAAGTTTAAATGATATAGATGACTTCCCTAAGCACCCATTTAAAGTAATTGATAATGAAGATATGAAACAAATGGCAGAAAGTATTAGTGAAAATGGTGTATTAGTGCCAACATTAGTAAGACCAAAGGAAAATGGTAAATACGAAATGATTTCAGGACATCGTAGAAAGTTTGCAAGTGAGTTAGCAGGACTAGAAACAATACCTTGTATAGTAAGAGATTTAACTGATGATGAAGCGACTATTATAATGGTTGATAGTAATTTGCAAAGAGAAAAGATACTACCAAGTGAGAAAGCATTTGCTTATAAATTAAAAATGGAAGCATTAAGTCATCAAGGTAAAGTTGCAACTTCTCGCCAAGTTGGCGACAAGTTAAAAACTGTTGATATTATTGGAATAGAAAATAATGAAAGTGCAAGACAAGTTCACAGATATATAAGACTAACTGAACTAATACCACAAATACTTCAAATGGTAGATAATGATGCTTTGAAATTATCTCCAAGTATGGCAATAAGTCCTGCAGTTGAAGTATCTTATTTAAAAGAAGAAGAACAAAAAGAATTATTAGATATAATGGAATGTTTTGATTGCACCCCATCATTATCACAAGCACAAGATTTTAAGAGATTAAGTAAAGATAATAAACTTACAAGAGAGTATATGGAAACTATTTTAGAGCAAGATAAACCTAATCAAGTACAGACGCTAAAAGTAAATATGGAAAAGTTAAATAATGTACTCCCAACTAATTTAACAACTAATGAAGAAAAGGAAGATTATGTTGTTAAAGCAGTGAGTTTTTATGGGAGGTGGTTACAAAAGAAAAGAGAAAAAGAAAGCAATGAGAGATAGTGGGAGTATGTTTGCCAAAAAGTCCCCTCTTACAATCTCCCCTAAAATAATACTAACTATTATTACTAACTGAAAAAAAATAAATAATAGATATGACAAAATAATGCAAATGTGCTACATTAAAACAAAAAAGAGGAGTGATGTGAGATGAAACTAATACGAATTTTCATAGCTTTTGTAGTTGTAAGTCTGGTTGTTGGACTAGGAAGTGCATTTAATGGAAAATCAGTACCAGAGCCAGATACAACAAAATCAAACCAAATTGAGTATGAATCACAGGATAAAGTTGAAAATAATACTCAAAATGAAGAAAAAATAGAAGAACCAACTTCAAAAGAAGAGTTGTCAACAAATCCTGTAGAAAAAGAAAAAAATATACCAGAGCAAAAAACAAGCAGTGTGCAAAAAGAAGAAAAAGTTACTAAACCTGAACAAAAACAAGTTGAAAAAAGTATAATTGAAGAACCTAAGCAAGAAGAAAAGAAAGAAATGACAGCCTGGGAAGAACTTGGAATGAGCGAAGACGATTATTATAATAAACCTGCATGGAGTTGGGCTAAAGTAGATTTTGCTATTGAAAAGTACGGAAGTCAAGAAAATTGCTTTAATGCTTGTATTAAGTATGGTGAAGAAAGTGGAATGGGCTTTTCTTGTTCTACAATAAACAGTGCATCTGGTAGATATTTAGGAGAAATGATTAAATTATTTTAGGCACATAAGTGTCTTTTTATTTTGGAAAAGAAAGGATAGATAAATATGAATAAAACAAAGACTTTGTATGCTTTAGTTGGCATACTTTTTTTTACGATATTTTTTGGTATTACAAAAGTAAATGCCGAAGAATATAAAGGTCAAGCTATTTGGCCATCTGAAAAGATAGCAAATATCTATATCAGAAAATATAGAGATGATGGATACATTAAGTATCAACAAGCAGGATTTATAAGAAGAAGTGAAGACAATAAATTCGTTTATTGTTTACAACCTTATGTGGATATAGATAATAATTTACCTTATTATAAAATAGCTAGAAGTGATTTTGCAGTATATCTTAATATGACAGAAGAACAATGGCAAAGAATATCTCTTTTAGCATACTATGGTTATCAATATAAAGAGAACGGTTATGATCATTCAGCACAAAAATGGTATGTAATTACCCAAGTTATGATATGGAGAACAGCAGTTTCAACATCAAGAATTGTATTTACAGATACATTAAATGGTAAAGACTTACCAAATAAGTTTGCTAGTGAAATAGCAGAGATGGAAGATTTATTAAATAAACATTATACTAAACCAAGTTTTAATATTGATGGCGTTAAACTACCAATAGGTAAAAGCATGGATTTTACTGATACGAACGGAGTATTAAGCCAATTTACTATTTCATCAGTAGAAAATGGTGTAGCAAGTATAAATGGTAATACTTTAACAATCACATCTAATTCAATAGAAAATGTTAAAGTTAATTTAGTTAAAAAACCATCTTATTATGATGTAACTCCAATAGTTTATTATTCTAACCATTCTCAAAATGTTATGAGAGTTGGAAATGCTGACCCAGTAGTTAAGAGTATAGAGTTAGAGTCAGTTGGTGGCAGAGTAGAAATAAATAAAGTGGATAGTGAAACTAAAAATAATATTCCACAAGGAAACGCTACGCTAGGTGGTGCAAAGTATGGCATATATAACTTGAATAATGAAAAGGTTGGAGAAATTACTACAGATGAAAATGGGTATGGTATAAGTGATTATTTACCTGCATTAGGGGAGTTTTATTTAAAAGAACTAGCACCTAGTAAAGGATATACTTTGGATACAAACAATAATTACTCATTTGTAGTGGATAAGGATAATTTACTTGCTAATGTAAAAGTATATGAAAAAGTTATAGAAGCAGATGTCACATTATTTAAAACATTTGCAAGTGGTGCAACTGGAATATTAAAAGGCGAACCAAATATAACATTTGAGATTTACTTAAATAATTGTAATTCTAATTCATTATTGAAAGATAGTAATACTTGTTTAGCAGACATTATCACAACTGATGATAAAGGATATGCAAAAATAACTTTGCCTTATGGTAAATATACTTTTAAACAACTTAATTCAACTCCTGATTATGAAAAAGTGAAAGATTTTGAAGTTGAAGTAAATGAAAATACTGGTAGTGATATTTATAAATTAGTTAGTAATGCTCCTATTGAGGCAAAATTAAAAGTTATTAAAACTGATAAAGAAACAGGAGAAGTAATAACAAAAGCCGGTATTAAGTTTAAAATAAAAGATACTAAAACTAATGAATATGTTTGCCAAACAATAACATATCCTACTGCTAAAAAAGTATGTGAATATGAAACAGATGAAAATGGAGTAATTATAACACCATCAAATCTAGTTGGAGATTTTCTTTTAGAAGAAGTAGAAAATCAAGTTTTAGATGGTTATGTTTGGAATAGTGAGGCAATGCCAATTCATATCGGAGAAGGTAGTGAAATACTAGTTGATAAAGATTATGGTGCTTTATTAGTAGTTAAGTTTGCAAATGAAAGAGTTAAAGGAAAACTAAATATCACTAAATATGGAGAAAAGTTAATTATAGAAAATAACACTTTTGGATATGAAAAGATATTATTAAGTGATGTAGAACTAGAACTTTATGCTAATGAAGATATTTATGTTAGTGGTAAGAAAAAATATTCAAAAGATGAATTGATAACAACTGTTATTACTGCTGATGGCAAGGCAACCATTGATAATTTAGAGTTAGGAAAATACTATATAAAAGAAAAAACAACAGATAAAAATCATGTGTTAGATGAAAAAATATATACTTTTGAATTAAAGTATAAAGATCAATATACAAAAGAAATAGTTAAAGATGTAGAGTTGCAAAACTATTATAAAAAAGGAACCTTAGAATTTACCAAAACAGATTTAGTTAGTGGTAAACCTATTCCTAATACTTTAATAGAAATCTATTCAGATAAAGAACTAGAAGATGGAACAATAGAATCCACTTTAATATTCTCTGGACTTACTGATGAAAATGGTCAAATTATTATTAAAGATTTATTTATAGGAAAAGGACATATTATTGAAAAAGAAAGTGCAACTGGTTATCAAATAACAAATGAAGTTATAGAGTTTGAAATCAAAGAAAATGGAGAAATAGTTAAAGCTAATTTAACTAATGAACAAATTGTTGAAGTACCAAACACTATGGCTAATAATAGTAAATTATATACAGTAATTAGTATTACTTGTATGGTAGTTGGAATGGGGGTATTTCTTTATGTTTCTAAAAAGAACAAAAGAAAATAAGAATGTTAATAAGAAGGAGCAACTAATCAAACTAGTTGCTTCTTTCATATTCTTAACTGGTGCTTTTATGTATATAGGTAGAATTGGTTATAACTATTATGTAGAACTAAGAGATTATCAAAAAGCACAAGAGTTTTTAAATATTGGTAAAGAAGAAACAGAAGTAATTAAGGTTGATATAGATGATGAAGATGCCCAAGAACAACCTAAACAAGAAGAAAAGAAAGCTCCAAATTACAATTACATTGGAGTTCTTGAAATACCTAAAATAAACATAAAAAGAGGATTTTTAAATATCAATGATAAAGGTAATAATGTTAATAAAAACTTACAAGTAATAAAAGGCAGTGATATGCCAGATGTTAAAAATGGTAATCTTATAATTGCAGCTCATTCTGGAAACAGTTATATATCATATTTTAAAAATCTATATAAATTAAGTAATGATGATGTTGCTTATGTTTACTTTAATAACATTAAATATACATATAAAGTAGCAGGTAAATATGATGTTGAAAAGACAGGAAAAGTTGTAATTCATAGAGATAATAAAAAGAATACTTTAACTTTAATTACTTGTAGTCAAACAGATAAAACAAAGCAAATAGTTTATATTTTAGAACTAGAAAGTGAGGTAAATTATGAATAAGTATAATTTAAGTCAAATAACAAAAGTATTAGAAAAAATATTTAAAGCAGGATTTAAAACTGAAAAAGATATTTTAAATATAAAACTTGATGATTTAACAAAGATACAAGATGTAAATGGTAATGAAATAATTATTTTATTAGATTTAAAGAAAGCAATTAAGAATAGACAAATAATTGCTTTTTTAAGTAATAGCGAAGAAATGAAAGAAGGAAGAGAAAATGAATAATTATGAGTTTAATGTTAATTTGTATGAAAAAATGAAAATAACAGTAGTAGCAGAAAATGAAGAAGAAGCTAGAAGAATATTACAAGATACACTAGATAGTATTACAGTTAAGGATATAAAAGATAAACTATCTAAAAACATAGATGTAGAGATAAAAGAAAGTAAAGTAGTAGAACAAGTATCTTTAAATAAACATAAAGATAGGAGTGATGAAAGATGAATGAAATAAAAATATCAGGTAAAGTTATAAAGAAAGATGTATTTGATAATGAATTATTTACAAGATTTATTTTAGAAATACCTACCAAGATGAAAGTTATAAATGATAATAAGATTGAAAGAGTTAATAACTATATATCATTTATATTATTTACACCTTGTATAAATGACTTCCCAGAAATAAATAAAAATACATACATTGAAATTAGAGGAGAAATATTAGGGAATAGTAATAAAAATGAAGAAATAGATGACTGTTTAGTTATATTCCCAAAAACAATAAGAAAGGGAGTGAAGATATAATGCCACATCAAACGAGAACACCATCTACACAGCTATCATTATGTAAAGATTTATTTAATCAATTAGTGGGTATTTTAGATTTTAATATAAAGATGAATATTGAAGATGAAAAGTTTTCAACTACTGCAGAGAAATTAAAGAATAAATTACTTACATATTCAGTACCGAGAGTTAATAATGATGATATAGAATTTGTAGATGTAAGATTTTTTCCTAACGAAGCAAGTGATATGATTTGGCAATTATTATTACGAGCTGAAAAAAATGATAATGTTGAAGATTATTATAGTAAGTTAATTGAAAATAGAGAACAAAAAAAATAAAGAAAGAGAGGTAAATTAAATGGCTACAACATTAGTAGAAATTAAAGATGTCTATAATGAAACGATTGCTAATATAACCTCTGATTCAAGAAAATGGCAATCGTTTTTAAGTTGTGCCTCAAAAAACTATAAGTATGATTTTGATGAGCAATTACTTATATATGCTCAAAGACCAACTGCTATAGCTTGTGCTAGTTATGATACTTGGAATAGTAAATTAAATAGAATAATTAAAAAAGGTCATAGTGGTATAGCACTGATAACTGAAAAGTATGGTAAACCATCTATAAGATATGTATGGGATGTATCAGATACTCAAAGTATGTATGGTAGAAAAGGCAAAAAAGTTAGAGTTTGGAATGTAGGAGTAGCTTATCAAGATCAAGTTGTAGAGGCATTAGAAAATAGATATGGAGAATTAGATAATAAAGATACTTTTATTGATAGTTTAAAATCAGTTGCAACTAATTTAGTAGAAGATAACATAACAGATTATATTGATTATTTACTAGATAATAAAGAAAACACAAGACTTGTAAATATAGATAATGATTTAATTATTCAAAAGTATAAAAACTTACTTCAAAAAAGTATTGCTTATATGCTTATAAATAAATGTGTAGGTAATGCTGATAAAGAGTTTTTATATACTGATTTTCAAGATATTATAATGTTTCAAGATATAGAGAGTGTTGTAAGTTTAGGAACTGCTACAAGTGATATAAGTGAAATGACACTACTTAATATTTATGAAACTTTAAAAAATATAAGAATAAATGAAATAGAAAAAATTCGTACATTTGATAATGATAAAAATATAGTTTATGATAAAGATGAATTAAAGGAGAGGAGTGAAGTAAATGATAACTTACAAAACAGTAGGAGATTACAAGATACCGAATTTGAAAGTGAAAGAGAGAAACTTCAACATAGGGAAATATGGTCTTATGAGGTTGGATTACCTAAAGAGCAAGAAGAAACCTCTATACGAGCAAATGAAAATCAAGGATATACTAACAGAGCATCTATTAGAGATAGATACGACAGCCGAGATGAGAGTGAACTTGATAATGAAAGAACTTATGGCACAAGAGAATATAACGGAGAACTTGAAGATGGAAAATCCAATGAAGTGGATAGGACTAATGAACAACTTGAAAAATCAAGCAGAGGAGATAGTGATGAGGGAGTTAATCTTCAACTAACACAAGAGAATACTAATAACAGTATTCTTTTTTCAGATAGTAGAAAAGATATTATTGAAAGTGAGTTAATAACCAACTTAGAAGAATTAGATGATACTAACTCATTTACTGTTGCAAGAGTTAAAACTAATTTATATTGTGTAGAACTTCATTATATAAATGGAGTAGCAACAGTAGAACTAGGAACTAGAACAAATGAGGAAACTTGGCAAAATGAAATAGTAGAGGCAGACTGGTTTAATAAAGGAATATCAGTAGATGCTTTATTTGATAAGCTAGAGCAAATATTTAATGATGAATTTTCTTCAGCTATTTATATGTATAATAAAAATGATGGAGAAATAGGACTACTTTATGATGTATTAAATAAATACAAGATAAATGATATTGAATTAATGTATGATGATAAAGATAATTTAATAGCACTGGATGATGAGAATATTTGGCATGGTAAAGAGTTTTATAAGTTTATATTTGATGAAGTATTTAATTATAATAACAATAATCTTCCTACATTATTAAATGAGGAAGATTTTAATAAATTAAAAGAATATGCTAGTAAATATGAAAAAGAAGAAGTCAAATTACCTACTGAAAAAGAAAAAATAGTAATGCCAAGAAGTGAGAAAGCACAATTATCTTTATTTGCTACTAAAGAGCAGGAGTTTGCCGATGTTATAGTTGATATGTTTAATAGATGTTCTAAAGATACCATTTGGGAAAATAGTTTTGAAATAAGAAAAGTAGAACTAGAAAAATGGGAACATATTAAGTCTAAAAAGAGAAATCTAACAATATCATTAGAAAGCAGTAATAATACTAATCATGATACTAGTTTTACATATTTTAATACTGATAAAACAAGTGAATTAAGATTAAAAGAGCAAATAGAAAGTAATAAATTATTTAAAATGCTTGAAAAAGATAAAGACTTTGCTATTAGAGTTAATCCAGATAGTATATATGTTTATTATCATAATTTTGATGATAAAGTATTAGATTTAAGTGTTGATAAAGAAGAAGTATTAGAAGATATAAATAATAAAGATAATACTTTAATAATTGATGATTTAAAAGAAGATAAAATAGAAGTACCTATTAAAAGAAAACAAAGAGAAGTTAGTTATGTCCTTCATCCAGAAATACCATTAGAAGATAGAATAAATTACAAGATACATACTGATTATTTAGGAGTGGGAACACCAAAGGAAAGATATAGAAATAATATTAAAGCAATAAATGTTTTAAGAAAGTGTGAGAAAGAAAATAGATATGCTACAAGTGAAGAACAAGAAATACTTTCTAATTATGTTGGTTGGGGTGGATTATCAGATGCTTTTGATCCAGAGAAATGGACGGATGAGTATTATGAATTAAAAGAACTTCTAACTGAAGAAGAATATAATCAAGCCAAAGAATCAACATTAACAGCTTTTTATACACCACCAGTGGTAATTCAAGCAATGTATAAAGCACTATCTAATATGGGACTTGATAAAGGAAATATATTAGAACCCGGTTGTGGTATAGGAAACTTTATTGGTCTTTTACCGAATAATGATAAGTTAAAAATATATGGAGTAGAAAAAGATATAATTAGTGGAAATATAGCAAGACAGTTGTATCAAAAGTCATCTATTGCAGTTAAAGGATTTGAAGAAGTAAACTATTCAAATTCTTTTTTTGATGTTGCAATAGGAAATGTTCCTTTTGGAAATATTCCTGTAAGTGACAAGAAATATGATATGAGAAACTTCTTAATACATGATTACTTTTTTGCAAAAGCTATAGATAAAGTAAGACCAGGAGGAATAATAGCATTTATTACATCTCAAGGATTTATGGATAGAAAGAATGATGATGTAAGAAAATATGTAGCAAGTAGAGCAGATTTAATTGGTGCGATAAGATTACCTAATAATGTATTTAAAGATAGTGCTGGAACAACAGTTACATCAGATATAATATTTCTTCAAAAAAGAGATTCAATTACAGATATAATGCCAGATTGGATAAACATTGATACTGATGAAAACAATTTAAGAATAAATAAATATTTCGTTGATAATCCTCAAATGATACTTGGAAAAATGGAACTTATATCAACACCATTTGGAGAAGAACCAGCTTGTATTCCTAAAGATGGTATGAATTTAGAAGAAATGCTTAACAATGCAATACCAAATGTAAAAGCAGAAATAAAAGATTATAAGATTGATGATATAGCAGATAATGAAGATTTATCTATTGAAGCTGATATGAATGTAAAAAACTTTTCTTATGCTTTAATTGATGATGTAATTTATTATAGAGAAAATAGTAGAATGTATCCCCAAAACTTATCGGAAACTGCTGAAAATAGAGTTAAGAATTTAGTTAAATTGAGAGATATAACAAGAGAAATTATTAACTTACAATTATATAATGCTAGTGATGAAGAAATACAAGATAAACAAAAAGAGTTAAATGAATTATATGATAAGTTTGTTAAAAAGTATGGACTTATCAACAGTCGTGGTAATGCTAGTGTATTTTCAAATGATGGAAGTTATTTTCTTTTATGCTCACTTGAAGTATTAGATGAAAATGGTAATCTAAAAAGAAAAGCTGATTTATTTACTAAAAGAACAATTAAACCAAAATCAAAAGAAAGAGTTATTGAAAATGCAAGAGATGCTTTAATAGTATCAATGCAAGAAAAAGCTAAAGTTGATATATCATATATGCAAAAGTTATGTGGACTAGATATAGACAAAATGCTTGAAGAACTAGAAGGAGAAATATTTAGAGTACCCGAATATGGTAATCCTAATCATTGGGTTACAGCTGACGAGTATTTATCTGGTAATGTTCGTGAAAAATTAAAAGTGGCAAGACAGTTTGCGTTTGAAGATAGCAGTTTTCAAATTAATGTTGAATACTTAAAGAAAGTTATTCCAAAAGATATTCCACCTACTGAAATAAGTATAAGAATAGGTGCAACATGGATACCAGAAGATATAATTACTAACTTTATTTTAGATTTAATTGATGCCAGTATCTATGCTAGAAGAGATGTAAAAGCACATTATTCTGATATGACTGGTGAGTGGAACATTGAAAATAAAAGTTGTGATAGAAATACTATAGCAGTAACATCTACTTATGGAACTAATAGAGCCAATGCTTATAGACTAATAGAAGATGCACTTAACTTAAGAGATACCAAAATCTTTGATTATAACTATGATGAAAATGGTAAAAAATTTGCAGTATTAAATAAAAAAGAAACAGCAATAGCTCAAGCTAAACAAGATAAAATTAAACAAGCATTTCAAGATTGGATATGGAATGATCAAGAAAGAAGAGAAAGATTAACATATCTTTATAATGAAAAGTTTAATGCAATAATTCCAAGAGAATATGATGGTAGTCATATTACATTTGATGGCATTAATCCAGAAATAACATTAAGACCACATCAAGTAAATGCAATAGCAAGAGTTCTTTATGGTGGAAATACTTTACTAGCTCATGAAGTTGGTGCTGGTAAAACTTTTGAAATGGTAGCAAGTGCTATGGAAAGTAAAAGATTAGGACTATGTAATAAGAGTTTATTTGTAGTACCTAATCATATAATAGAGCAATTTGCTAGTGAGTTCTTACAATTATATCCTAGTGCTAATATACTTGTTTCAACTAAAAAAGATTTTGAAACAGCAAATAGAAAGAAGTTTTGTTCAAGAATTGCTACTGGAGAATGGGATGCAGTTATTATAGGACACTCTCAATTTGAAAAAATACCGATGTCTATTAAAAGGCAAGTTGCCATATTAGAGCAACAACTTCAAGATACATTAAAAGGAATTGAGGATTTAAAAAATCATAATGGAGAAAGATTTAGTATTAAAGCATTGATGAAAACACAAAAGTCTATTGAGAAAAAATTAGCAAATCTAAATAGTACATCAAGAAAAGATGATGTTATCACTTTTGAAGAATTGGGTGTAGATAGATTATTTGTTGATGAAGCACATTATTATAAAAATTTATATCTTTATACTAAAATGAGAAATGTAGGTGGGATTGCTCAAACAGAGGCACAAAAGTCTAGTGATTTATTTATGAAATGTAGATATTTAGATGAAATAACTGGTGGAAAAGGAATAGTATTTGCAACTGGGACACCAATTTCTAACTCTATGGTGGAACTTTACACTATGCAAAGATACCTACAATACGATAAATTAATAGAAAGTAGGTTACAACATTTTGATGCTTGGGCTTCAACTTTTGGAGAAACAGTAACTGCAATAGAATTAGCACCAGAGGGAACTGGTTATAGAACTAAAACTAGATTTGCTAAATTTTATAACTTACCAGAACTAATGAATATGTTTAAGGAAGTGGCTGATATTAAAACATCAGATACATTGAATTTACCATTACCAAAAGCAAACTATGAAAATGTAGTAATAAAACCAAGTCAAACACAATTAGATTTAGTAAATTCATTAGGAGAACGAGCTGAAAAAGTAAGAAATAGAGAAGTGGATTCAAAAGAAGATAATATGCTTAAAATCACTAATGAGGGTAGAAAAATAGCATTAGATCAAAGATTAATAAATGAATTATTACCAGATTATGAGAATAGTAAGATAGATACTTGTTCTCAAAATATTTATAAAATATGGGAAGAAACAAAAGATAAAAAATCTGCTCAATTAGTATTTTGTGATTTATCAACACCAAAATGTGATGGTTCATTTGATGCTTATACTGATTTAAAAAATAAATTAGTAGAAAAAGGAATACCAGAAAATGAAATAGAATTTATTCATAATGCTAATACAGAATTACAAAAACAAGCATTATTTGCTAAAGTTAGAGCAGGACAGGTAAGAGTTTTAATGGGAAGTACAGTTAAAATGGGTGCTGGAACAAACTGCCAAGATAGACTAATAGCACTTCATGATTTAGATTGTCCGTGGCGACCTAGTGATTTAATACAAAGAAGTGGAAGAATTATAAGACAAGGTAACCAAAATAAAGAAGTATATATTTATAGATATGTAACAGAAAAAACATTTGATGCTTACCTTTATCAGTTAGTAGAGAATAAACAGAAGTTTATATCTCAAATAATGACATCAAAAACTCCTGTTAGAAGTGCTGAAGATATAGATGAAGTAGCACTTTCTTATGCAGAAATAAAAGCACTTGCAGCTGGTAATCCATTAATAATAGAAAAAACTGAATTAGATACTCAAGTATCAAAGTTAAAACTTTTAAAGCAAAGCTATCTAAATGAACAATATGATTTAGAAGATAAAATAAAAAAGAAATATCCTAATAGAATAAAAGAACTAGAAAAAGAAATAGAAAATTATAAAAATGATATTGAATATCTAAATGATAATTATAGTAATGAAGATAGTTTTACTGGTATGATTATTAATGGAATAACATATTCTGAAAAACAAGATGCAGGAGCAAAGATAATTGATGAATGCAAAAGCATTATAAGTGATGAAACAAAAGAGATAGGAGAGTATAAAGGATTTAAAATGGAGTTAAAGTTCTTTGCATTTATGAAAGAGTATAACTTAATTTTAAAAAGAAATTCTACTGTTGTTGTTAATCTAGGAAATAGTGAACTTGGAAATATTACAAGAATTGATAATGCATTAGATAATATATCAAGTCATTTATTAGACTCTCAAACTGAACTTGAAACAATAAAAACTCAACTTGAAAAAGCAAAATTAGAGTTTGGCAAACCATTTAATCAAGAAGAAGAGTTAAAAGATAAGCAAAAAAGATTAAATGAAGTTAATAGATTATTAAATATGAATGAGAAAACTAATGAAATATTAGATGATGATATAGAAGAAGTAGAGCAAAATAGGCAAATGTATAAAAACAATTATGAAAGATAATTTACACATTTGTTAAATGTCATTTATAGTTTTATAATGCTTTATGAAAGGTGGAAGTATTGTGGATGTAGAGAGAGTTAAAGAAAGAAACAAAAGAGTTGCTAAAGCAAATGAAAGATTTAAAAAAATAATTTCATATAATGTTAGATATTATAGAACTATGCGAGGAATGGATGAAGATGAATTGGCATCTTATCTTGGTAAAAAGGGACAATATATTAAAAAGTTAGAAAATGGAGAGTTAAAAGCTAATCCTCCTATTGATACTATTGATAAGGTAGCATGGGCTTTAGGTGTACCTTTTATTGCGATAATTAAAGATAGGAATGGTAAAAATGAAAAAAATGAATAGTTTTTTTAAAACAAGTCATGAAACTTTTGGATATTTTGTTTCTAATATGCAACTTGATTTACAAAAGAAAGATAAAGTATATTCTAAATTAGAAATAAATAATCAACAACTTTTAAAAAAGTATTCTAATGTAAATAAAGTGCTTGAAAGTACAAATCCCAATAGTTTAAATAGTAAAGAATGTTTAGCTTTAATAGAAATACTAAAAAATCTTTTAAATCAAAAGTATATAGAACTAGAAGAAATGTTCTTTAAAGGACAATATGAAATGTTATATACATTAAATAGAATGGATTATTTTGATAAAGATATTGACAATAAAAGTTAATATCTTTTTAGATTGGAGGAAGAAAGTGAAATCAAATAAAACATTATTAGATGAATTAAATATTAAATTAGAAAAAGAATATAATGAATTTATACAAGAAATAATAAAATTAGATCCTTTAAGTATTATTAATAAAACTTATGAAATAACTTTAAAGCAAGAAATTAAAGATTTGTATGTTGATAGTGATATTCTTGATAGATATGAAATTAAAGCACTTCTTGAAAGAAATAACACTTTAAAATATCTATATGAGTCTTGGCTTGAATATGATTTTGATATTCATAAGGAAGTGGAAGAATTAGTACAAGAAGATATAAATGAACTATGTAGGGAATATGTTGATAAACATCTATTAAGTTGTAAAGATGATAATAAGTATATTATTATTAGTGACACATTAGAAGAACTAAATAATTATGATTTTTGTTATCATATAAAACAAAAATATGGACTAGGAGAGTATGAAACTTTCAGTCCGTTGTTGGTTAAAGAAATACTTGATAGTGGTGGTACGAGATACTTATATGACTTTTTTAATGATGTTAAAGATAATGAACAATTAAAATATTTAGTAGATATAAATACCTTTAATAGTAATTTTTATAATAATATTGAAGAAAAGATATTACCTATTTTAAAAGAAACTATAACAAGAGAGAAAAAACAAAAAGATAAAGAGGAAAGATAATGGCATACTTTACTCAAGAACAGATAGATAAAGCAAAAGAAATAGATGTATTATCTTATTTGCAAAATAAAAATCCAGATGAATTAGTATATGAATCAAGAGGTACATATCACACAAGAACACATGATAGTTTAAAGATAAGTAATGGTAAATGGTTTTGGTTTTCAAGAGGAATTGGTGGGATTACAGCACTAGAATATTTAATACAAGTAGAAGAATATTCATTTACTGAGGCAGTAGAACACTTAATTAACCAAAAAGGAATAGAGAAAAAATACATACCAAAGATAGAACTGACTGAAAAAGAAAAAATAAAAAAGTTAGTTCTACCGAATAAATCTAAATATAATGATAGAGTAATTACTTATTTAACTGATAGAGGAATAAGTAAAACTATAGTAGAAGAATGTATAAATAAAGGTTATATTTATCAAACTTATCCACATAACAATGTAGTTTTTGTAGGATTTGATGAAGAAAATAATCCCAGATATGCAGGAGTTAGAGGAACAAATGCAAGTAGATATATGTGTGATGCTTGTGGTAGTGATAAAGCTTTTTCTTTTAAGCTAAAGTCAATTATTCCAAATAATGAAGTTCATATATTTGAAAGTGCCATTGATTTATTATCTTATGCGACAATAAAAGAAATGAAAAATGAAAAATGGGATGAAGAAAATTTATTATCTCTAGCAGGAGTTTATCAAACTTCAAAAGATGTAATAGGTAGTAAAGTGCCTAAAACAATAACAACTTATTTAAAAAATAATCAAAATATAGATACAATTATAGTGCATTTTGATAATGATAATGCAGGAAGATTAGCAACAAAAGCATTAGAATATTCTTTATCAGATAGTTATAAAATAATTGATGCTCCAGCAGAAAGTGGAAAAGATTATAATGATTTTTTATGTAATATAAAAAATATAAACTGGAAAAGTAAGTATCAAGTTAAAGAAAGATGAAATAGAAGTCTTGGTGCAGACTAAGACTTATGTCTTAGCCAGCACTGCAAATGTACTCCTAACATTTGCTGATATTAGGGAAACCCTAAAACCCTTTTTGTTAGCATATATACGCTTTGTTAAAAAGAATAAAGAAAAATATGATATAATTATATATAGAAGTGAAGAACGAATAGTAATTTGTTGAAATGGAGGATTGATTATGAGAAAGACATTATTTGTTATTTTACTATGTGGGGTTATGGCTTTAGGATTAACAGGATGTGGCAAGTCTAGTGTAGAGGATGCTAAAAAAGATTTACAAGAAAGTCAAGAAAAATATGGTTCCGTTGAAAAAGAAACAACTGATGCTTTAGTTGCAAAATTTAATACTGAAGTAATGGATAATGATGGTTCTTCTTTAAATCCAGCATCAACTGATTATTTAACTGAACATAATAATCAGTACTGGTATGGATTACTTGATGGAGTTTCATTAGTAATTGTTCCAGAAAAATATACAGGAGATAAAGCAACTGACATTGTAGACTATATGCTCATTTATGTAGATAAAGCTAGTAAGTATGGTGATGCTGCACTTACATATGCTAAACATTTAATAAAAGCAAATTATAATGAGGCAACGGAAACTGAAATTAATACATTATTAGATGAAGCAAAAACTAAATCGACTACTGGTAAAACAGCATATAACGGAAAAGGTATCTCTGTTGGTTATTTAGATAGCAGTGATTATTATCAATATCAAGTATTAAGATTTTATAAATAATTAAATTTATTGATTAGTTAAACAAATAATAATTTATGGAGGAAAATATAAATGGGAATATTTAGAAGTATTTATTTAAATTTATCAAGTGAAAAGAAGTTAAGAAAAAAATCAAATAAAATGTTGAGTAAACTTAAAAAAGTTGGTTTCTATGAAAAAGAAGGCACAAAACACATGAGACTTGCTAATAAATATAATGATTATGTAAATGCTATTGGTAGCAAAAGTGCCAACAAATTACCTAAGCGTAAACACGGTTGGTATATTTCTAAAGACGATTAGAGTAAATTATATTTAATTATAATTTTTTAGTTAAATAAATATAAATTTGTTATATAAGGAGGAAACAAATGAAAAATGAATTAATAATTAAAAAATGTCAAAAATGTAATGCATTGGTTGAGGTAATCAACGACTGTAACTGTGGTGACTGTGGAATAACTTGTTGCGGTGAACCTATGGTAAAGTTAATTTCAAATAGTGTTGATGCATCGTTTGAAAAACACATTCCAACTTTCGAACATAGAGATGATGAAATACTCGTAAAGGTAAATCATGTTATGGAAAAAGAACATTTTATTGAATGGATTGCACTGGTTAATGACAAAGATATTTGCAAAGTTAAATTATCACCAGAGCAAAATGCAGAATGTACTTTCAAATATATAAAAGGCTCAAAATTATATGCATACTGTAATAAGCATGGCCTTTGGTCTTGTAATGTAGAATAATATTTATTTGTATTATAATTGTTAAAAGTCTTTGACAAACTTCCAAAGACATTTGGTAGAATACAAATATCAACTCATATATAATTGTTAGTGAAAGGAGGAAAAATAATGAAGTTAGGAAATAATATTTTCAAACTAAGAAAAGATTGCAAACTTTCACAAGAACAATTAGCAGAAAAAGTTGATGTTACTAGACAAACAATATCAAATTGGGAGCTTGGCGAAACTTCCCCAAATCCAGATCAGTTAAAATTATTATCTAAAGCACTTAATGTTAGTATTGATGAATTATTAAATAATGACATTAAACAAGTATTAGTAGAAAAAGTAAATAATACCGAAAAAAATGCAGAGATAATAATTAAGATACTAAAAGTCTTGGGAATAATTTTTATTGTTGGCTTTGCTGTTACTATTTTCATAAATATTATGTTTGGTGCAAAAAAAGACTCTATGACTATAAAAGAAAATCAAACTGTTCTTCTTAAATGTCAACTTAGTGGTAAAAAGTATACTTATCTAATAGAATATGATAAAGATGATAATATTATTGATGCAAGTGGTAGTGATTATATTATAAATGTTGTTAAAGATAAACAATTTGATAAAGCTAAAATTTTAGTAAAATATATTGAATCATATTTTGAAGATAACGAAGGTCATTGCTAATCAAATTACAATTTATATATATAAAGGACATACCAATTACATATATAGTGCCTTATGGTTTTATAAGTAATATAATGTAAATAACTAACAAATATATATAAATGTAATTAGTCACACTCCACACATGTGGAGTATATATGAATTTTTATATAAAGTCATTTACTATGGCTCGATAGAAAAAGAAATGTTTAATTGTCTAGATCGAGAGGACCAAACATTTCATTAGATAAGTATAAATAATATTAATAAAGTTAAAATCCTCCCAAGTAACCTAAAACAAGCTATCAAAAGCTATGATTATAATCAAATTCATAACATTTTAAAAATATAGAATAACTAAAAAAGAAGAGGGTATTTATATGATAAAAGAAGTAACTAGTATTGAAGATGCAAATGTATGTGATGAACTATTAACAAAATTAATATTAGATGAAAGAAAATATAATAAGGCAATCAGTGAAAATACTGTCATAAAGAACTATTTTAGTAAACTGTTAAATGATAAAAATATCAAATTATTGGCATATTACTTAAACAATGAAATTGTTGGTTATATACTAATCAAAAAAATAGAGGAAAATACCTGCTTATTAGACGGACTATACGTATTAGAGAAACATCGCAATAAAAAGATTGCCAAAAGCTTGTTAATAGAAGCACTAAAAAAATGCCAGGAGTTAAATGTAAACTATATTGATATTAACGTTATGGTAGAAAACAAAATAGCTCTAGAACTTTATAAGAAATTAGGTTTTACTGAACTTGAGGTAAAATTGAGAAAGAATCTTTAAATATATTATAAATGAATATTAATAGATATCAAGACTGCGCAACAATAATAGAAATGGAAAACCAATCATTGCGACCAGCCATCACAAAAAAATTAACCAATATGGAAGAATATTCAACAATGAAAGAGATTATCATCCACAACCTCTCCAGAAACAATAAAAGAATTTACATCTGAATTTTAAACTGTAAATTTAGAGATTAAAGAATCGAATAAAATTGGTTCTTTTTTTAATAAATGATATAATTAAAAAGTAATACCTATCACAAAGGAATGATTTAATGAAATTAGAAAAGCCAAAACTCCACAATTTAGAAGAAAAGAAAATATTATATTGTTTAGAAACAAAAAATTTTACGAATGGCTTATTTAAAGAAAAAACAGAAGATGATATTATAATAAAAGATATAACTTTTGATACCTGTGTTTTTGAAAATGTTGACTTTACCAAGATAAAACTAGAAAATGTTGATTTAATAGACGTCAATTTTAAAAATTGTGATTTATCTAATCAAAACTTTGATAAACAATTTTTAAGACGAGTGTTATTTGAAAATTGTAAGTTAATAGGTGTAAGTTTTATAGAGGCCTCTTTAAAGAATATAGAATTTATCAATTGTAATGCTAAATACATAAATTTTTCATCAGGTAAATTAGTAAATTTAAAAATAGAAGAAAGTGATTTTAGTGAATCAACCTTTTCAAGACTAGATCTAACTAATTTAGAGTTAAACAATGTAAAATTACATAGTACCGAATTTATAAGAACAAATCTAAAAGATACTGATTTTTCGACATGCGATATTACTAATATTTTATTTGATCAAACTTCATTAAAAGGCATAGTAATAGATGGCTTTCAAGCTATGAATATTGCTAGCTTATTTGGTGTAAAAATAAAAAATTAAAGTAGAGGAGACACAATTATGAACAAAGAACAAATATATCGCTATCTAAAACAAAAAAATATTTGGTATGAAATAACCAAACATAAAGCTGTCTATAATATGAAAGATTTACAGGATGTAGATCTTCCATATCCAGAAGGTGATGCTAAGAACTTATTTGTCCGTGATGATAAAAAAAGAAATTATTATTTAATAACAGTAAAAGGCACAAAAAAAGTAGATTTAAAAGAATTTAGACATCAAAACAATACTAGACCACTAAGTTTTGTTAACGAAAAAGAACTCTTAGAGCTACTTAATTTAAAACCAGGATCAGTTACACCTTTAGGTCTATTAAATGATAAAGAACATAAAGTAGAATTTTTCATTGATAATGAACTGCTGGAGGAACCAGGAATAATAGGAGTTCATCCAAACGAGAACACCGCAACAGTCTGGTTAAAAACTAGAGATTTAATAACTATCCTAAAAGAAAATAATGTCAAAGTTTATCAAGTACAAATATAATAAAAAAACTAGAACAAAAAAATTTCCAAAAAGCTTCATGAGACTTGTAATAGTCCAACTTTTAATCTATAATTAGAAAAATAGATTAAGAGTTGTCTATAAAATAAAAAAATGGAAGTGTACCATATCTAATAAAATATATATTATAAGGCAAAAACATTTCAAATAAAAATAACGGTTAGAGAAACAGAAATAAAATACATTCTAAAACTACTAGACTAAAACATTAATTATAAAAAATAGATATGAAAAAACCAGATTTATATATCTATAATTAAAAAATAATCATTATAAAAAGAATACCAAAACTAGAATAATATCTTTAAAAGGAGTAAATATGAAAAACATAACAATAATAGGTGGCGGAGTATTAGGTTCCCAAATAGCCTTCCAAGTTGCCTATACAAACTTTAACGTAACTATTTGGGCCAGAAGTAAAGAAAGTATTGAAAGGACTAAAAAGAAAATAGAATCATTAAAACAAACTTATACAAATGAAATTAATAAAATGGTTAAAAATAAAACCCTATCTGCTTGGTGTATGGGAATAAGTGATTACGATAACTTTGATAAAGAAAAAAGTCTATCTCAAGTAAAAAAAGCTTTTAAAAATATAAAATTCACGCTAAGTTTAGAAGATGCTATAAAAGATGCCGACTTAGTAATTGAGTCGATGACCGAAGACTTTAATGCCAAGAAAGACTTATATAAAATACTTGCTCCAATTTTGGAAGAGAAAACTATTGTTGTTACAAATTCTTCTACTATGTTACCAAGTAGTCTTGCTAAATACACAAAAAGACCAGATAAATTTTTAGCTCTACATTTTGCAAATTCAATCTGGAAAAATAATACAGCTGAAGTAATGAAACATAGTAAAACCTCCGATGATAGCTTTAATAAAGTAATAGACTTTGCTAAAGAGATAAATATGATTGTTCTACCTCTTCAAAAAGAAAAAGAAGGCTACTTACTAAATTCCATGTTAATACCATTTTTGTTTTCTGCTTTAGACTTATATGTAAATAACATTTCTAATCCAGAAACAATTGATAAAGCTTGGGTACTAGGGACATCAGCTAAAGAAGGTCCATTTCAAATACTAGATGTAGTTGGTCTAAAAACAGCCTACGAAATAGTAAAGAAATACGCTAAAGTACCAAGTTTCTTAGCTCCATATAATTTTAAGGGTATGGAAAAATTATTAAAAACATACATTGATAACAATAAACTTGGTAAATCAACTGGTGAAGGTTTTTATAAATATAAATAGAAAAAAGTAACTTGTTAAGAATAATTGCGAAAGTTCCACTGATTATTGGTAGAGTAAAAAAATAAAAACTGATATATTATTTGTGAAAGGAGAATGAATATGGATTTAGGAAAGAAGATAGTAAATTTAAGAAAGAAAAATAATCTTTCACAAGAAGAATTAGCTGAGAAAGTAGGCGTGACTAGACAAACCATTTCAAAATGGGAATTGGAAGAGACTGCTCCAGATATCAAACAAGCTAAAGCTTTATCAGAAATATTCAAAGTCAGTCTGGATGAATTAACTAATAACGACATAAACAGTATTTTAGTGGAGAAGGTTAGTAATACTGAAAAACTTGCAGGCATAATCATTAAAATTTTAAAAGTAGTAGGAATTGGTCTATTAGTTTTAGTTATAATTGAGATACTGGTTTTCATCATCTTTAATATTAACACTAATTCTAAGAGTAATAAAGTAGTTGGAAAATACGTTCTTACATGTAAAATAGATAAGAAACAATATTCATATAGTATAGAATACAATAAAAACTATCAAGTAATAAATTCTGGTGGAGATGCTTGGATTTATAATCATACAGATGTAGACTCATATGATGATGCTAATAAAGCTGTTGCTAATGTAGAAGACTATTTTAAAGAACACAACGGTTCTTGTCTTATAGAAAAGTAATAAAATAAACAGATGTTTTATTAAAATAAATTTTTACGTCTGTTTTTTATATGTAAAAATGAATTAACAAAAGTATAAGATAAATAGTATTATTGGTACTAACATTTTGAACAAAAAGTATCTATTAAAAGTAAAAAAAATATTATATAATATAAATGAATGTAGTATTTAATGCAGATATTAAAGAGAATATGATTATATAAAGGATGAAGAGTATATAAAAATAATTTGTTATTAAAAACACTTTATATTAGAACGTTCTAAAAAAGGAGATGATAGTATTGGCATATATTGAATTTAAAAATGTTAATAAAATTTATAAAATGGGTGAAGTTGAAATAAATGCTTTAAATAATACTTCGTTTGAAATAGAAAAGGGAGAACTAGTCTGCATTTTAGGCCCATCTGGTGCTGGTAAAACCACTTGTCTAAATATTCTAGGAGGAATGGATCGTCTAACATCCGGAGAAGTAATTGTAGATGGTAAGATTATAAATAAATTAAATGAAAAAGAGTTAACTAAATATCGTCGTAATGATATAGGTTTTGTCTTCCAATTCTATAATCTAATTCAAAATATGACAGTCTTAGAAAATGTCGAACTTGCCGTTCAGTTATGTAAAGATCATCTAGATCCAAATAAAATTCTAGATAATGTTGGTCTAGAAAATAGAAAAAGTAACTTTCCAGCTCAACTATCAGGTGGTGAACAACAACGTGTAGCGATTGCTAGAGCCATCTCTAAAAATCCTAAAATACTTCTTTGTGATGAGCCAACTGGAGCACTAGATTATAAAACAGGTAAACAAATCCTAAAACTACTACAAGACACTTGTCGTAAAGAAAATATGACAGTCGTTATTATTACTCATAATTCTGCAATTAGTCCTATGGCCGATAAAATTATTAAATTTAAAAATGGAGCAACTGCAGGTGTTATTATCAATAAAAAACCAAAAGACATAGAAGAAATCGAGTGGTAATATGAAAAATAAATTATTAAAACACATCTTTATGAAAATAAAAGATAACTATAAAAGATTTTTATCACTACTTTGCATGGCTTTACTCGGAGTAGGTTTTTATGCTGGAATTCAAGCTGCTAGTCCGGACATGATTAAAACACTTGATAACTTCTATGATGAAAATAATGTTTATGACATCGAAGTTGTCTCTAACTTAGGCTTGACCAAAGAAGATGTCAAAGAACTATCAAAAGTCAAAAATATTGAAAAAGTAGTTGGAACATACTCTAAAGATGCTTACTTAAATCTTAACAATAAACAGTATGTTTTAAAACTAATTGGTCTAAACAAAGAAATAAATAACGTCTATCTAGAAGAAGGAAGACTACCAAGTAACAATAATGAAATAGTAGTAGAAAAAGCCTTACTAGAAGATAATAACCTAAAGATAAATGACAGTATAAGTATTGAGAATAACAACTATAAAATAGTTGGTACTATGCTAAGTCCTCTATATTTCAGTAATGATAGGCCAACTACTACTCTTGGTAATGGCAAAGTAAACTACCTTGTCTACCTAAATGAAAACGTAATAAAACAAGATGTCTATACCAATGTCTATCTAACCATAAAAGGCGCTAAAGACAAAATAACTAACAGTAAAGAGTATAAAAAGAGTATTGAAAAAGCAACCACTAATATTGAAAAAATAAAAAAAGATAGAGAAACTGCTAGGTATGATGAACTATATGGTGACATTATCAAACAAGCAGAAACATACAACATACCTCTAGACAAAACAGCTCTTACAACTCCTAAGTGGTATATCTTTGATAGAACAGACAATAATTCTTACAAAGAACTTATCAACGGTAGTGAAAATCTAAAACAAATAGGTAATGTTTTCCCTATAATTTTCTTCTGTATCGCTATTTTAGTAAGTCTAATTTCTATGATGCGCATGATTGAAGAAGATAGAACTGAAAATGGTACTCTAAAGTCACTTGGTTTTAACAGTTTCCAAATAACATCAAAATACATAATTTATTCCTTGTTTGCAACTGTAATAGGAGGTCTCTTAGGCATAGTTATGGGTTCATTACTTATCCCAAGAGTTGTTTGGAATGCCTACAAAACTATGTTTACCATTCCAAAATTTATTTGTGATATTGATACATCAGCTAATATAATTGGGCTATTAATTTGTATTATTTGTATCTGTGGTACGGCAATCTTTGTTTGTATTAAAAACTTAAAAGATGTACCAGCTAATCTAATGCGTCCTAAAGCACCTAAAACAGGTAAAAAGATTCTTCTAGAACACATAACTTTTATTTGGAAAAGATTAAAATTTTCTAGTAAAATAACCATCAGAAATATCTTTCGATATAAAAGTAGAGTTCTAACTACCATAATTGGTATTACTGGTTGTACAGCTCTAATATTAACTGGGTTTGGTCTAAGAGACTCCATAAAAGGTATTAATAATTTTCAATTTACTAATATTTTTAAATACGATAAAATGCTAATGCTAAGTGAAACAGCAAATACAAGTACTTTAAAAAATGAACTACTAAACAACCCTATCGTTAAAGAAGTAGTTGAAACAAATATTAATACTGCTACTATCTCTTATAATAAAAAAGAACAAGAAGTAACTATAATTGTTCCAGAGGTAAGCAAAGAATTGAAAAAAGTTATCAATCTAATAGACGTAAGTGACAATAAAAAAGAAAATCTTACTCCTAAAGATAACACTTGTATAATCAGTGAAAAAACATCTAGACTACTAAACATCAAAGTAGGAGATAAAATAACAATCTTAGATGATAACAATAAAAAACACCAAGTAAAAGTTGACAAAATCGTCAAGAACTACATAAACCAATATTTATATTTATCAAAAACAACTTATGAAAAGATCTTTGGCAACTATAAAACAAATTCTTATCTTGTAAAATTAAATAATGTAAGTGCCAAAGAAAAAAATAATTTTGATGAAGGATACATTAGTAAAAGTGAAATAACTTCTATTGTAAATAACATCGATATGAAAAATACTATGAACGATATAATCGGATCAATTGGCTCAATAGTTGCCATTTTAATAGTTGCAGCAGCCTTACTAGCTTTTGTTGTTTTATATAATTTATCTAATATTAATATAAGTGAAAGAAAAAGGGAAATTGCTACTCTAAAAGTTCTAGGCTTTTATCCTCGTGAAGTTGATAGATATATAACTAGAGAAACTATTATTCTAACTGCCATTGGTATTACACTAGGTCTACTATCCGGTTCATACTTATGTCATTATATTATTTCAACTTGTGAACCAGACTATTTATTATTTGATAGGAGAGTTGACACAATTAGCTACATCTTATCAGCTTTAATGACTATTATTTTTACAATCATCGTAAATATAGTAACTCATTATAACCTAAAAAAGATCAATATGGTCTCTTCCTTAAAAAACGTAGAATAAATAATTTCTTTACTAACTGCCAAATAACTTTTACAAACTTCCAAAGACATTTGCTAGACAATTAAATTGGTTTTGATATACTTAAAAGCGAAAATGAGGAAAGCTTATGAATACAAATGAAAAGATTTTACTCCTACGTAAAAAAGAAGAGACTATCTTCTTTGATGATCGAGAGAAAAATGTAAAAGTCGCTAATGAAATTGACAAAATTCTAGGAAAAAAGCATAAAAACTTTTTCTCATATTGTATTAGGTTTGGTAAAGTTAAAAAATGTGTTAAAATAAAAATATAAGTAAAAGAAAGGAACAAACAAAAATATAATTTGTAACGTGAAAAATATGAAAAGAAAAAGAATCATCATCTTATCAATTATCTTCGTCATAGGCTTAATAGTAGGCTTTACTATGAGTTATTTAAATAAGAAAGCAAATAACCTAACTCCAACAGAAGTCAATAGTAAGATCATAAACTATATGACGTCTAATTTAGATGAAATACCAAATTATAGCTATAACTATGTAGATGAGGGTAAAAACACCGTAGTGGTTGGTTTAAAGAAAAATAATACTGAAGCTCAAGAAGAATTTTATAAAAGGGTTTTCTCATCTAGCGACATTAAAAAAATAAAAAGTCAAAAAATAATAGTTTTTGAACAAGGCAAATTAGAAAACGAGTTATATGAAAGAATCATCAAAGTAAATGATAAACTCTATTATGATACTGGTGAGGTAAGTGAAGAGGCTAGATGTGGAGTCATGGATGGAAAAATTACTTCTCATGTTGAAAATGATCAAATCCCAACTAAAAACAATCAATCAAACTTTTCTGGAGACTTTAGTTATCAACTAGGTAACAGCAGTACCATAGATGTCTTAATAAATGGACAATGGATAACGTTTAAAACAAGACAATAAATTAGATCTCAAGGTCTAATTTTTTCTTAACACAAAGTAGTCATAAAACTTGTCACTAAAGAGGACATTCACTTAATCAAGTACTAATCATTCGTTACTATAATAAAACAAGAAGGTGATGCTATGAAATATACAAAAAAGTATCAAAGGTCTAGAAAAAATGTCTGCTCAAGCTGTAGGAGGAGCAGTAGGGTGGAATCCTATCTGTTTAATTATTCCTTGTCACCGAGTAATAGGCACTAATAATAATATAACTGGTTATGGTGGGGGCATAGAAAACAAAGTCAAACTCTTAGAATTAGAACAAAAAGAAAAGATAACTTTAAAGTTACCTAAAAATAAAAAGCACTATTTATCAAAATAATTCCACAATAAAAGCAAAGTATCTAAGAAACTTTTCTAGAGTAGATATCATAACTTTGCTTTTTTATTTACTTATTTCTTTTCACAAGTGAAACTATTTGCTTCCATTGTTTTAATATAATTATCTAAAGTAGTATCAGTACTTGTAGATAATACTGCTTCAAACTCATCTTCTTTAGAACTAGCACTCATTTCAACCATAATAGTTTTATCCTTCTTAGAAATATTGAATTTAGAACCATATTCTTTTTCTCCACTTTCTTTTAAACTATTATAAAACTCATCAACTATAGTTGTATTTTGAGAACTTAAATCAAATACCATTTCTGCACTTGCCTTAATAGCTTTATCATTTTTAAAATTAACAACAGCTTTAGAAGTGTAACTAATTCCAGCTAAATCACTAGTAGATGTACAAGTAACAACCTCTCCTTTTAAAACTCCAAAGTATAAACAAACACCAGCAGCAACAACTACCAAAGCCCCAATCACAATAGGTAAATTTTTTTTGCTACCATTATTACTCTTAGATGATGCTGGTGCTTGATTCATATTGCCAGCTCCCATACCTTGGTTATTTTGAAAACTATTATTACCATTAAATTGTGAATTCATTTGACTATTGCCTTGATTTCCATATCCATTAAACTCATTAGAAACATTGTTATTATTCATACTGTTAAATCCATTATTTTGTATTCCATTATTACTTTGAAAATTGTTAAATTGATTTTGTTGATTATTTTGATTATTGCCCTGGAAGTTATTAAATCCATTGTTTTGACTATTAAATCCATTGTTATTTTGCATTGCTTGATTACCAAGTCCATCATTTGGATTAGGCATTTGATTATTGAACCCATTTCCCATACCATTAAAATTATTACTATTATTGTCTTGATTCATTTAAAAAACTCCTTTACTTTCTACTATAACTAATCATAACAGAATAATCATATTCATTCAAGAACTATCAGCTCTTAAAATTAAAAATAAAAAAAATCAGTAACAAAAGTGTCAACATTATCCAAAAACATTGACATTTATATTTACCAAAAGTAGTGTTATAATAAAGGACACTAATAAAGAAAGAAGTAATCATATGAATTCATTCAAGCGTTTAAATCTAGAGTTTGCAAACGGTCAAAAAATTCGTTACAATGAAGCTTACTTGGAAAAATTTTGTACAGAATTAGTAGAACTTTTATCAGGTGAAGATTATATGAGAAAAATTAGTTTTGCTAAAAGAATGATGATGTCTCAAGAACTAAAGTCTAATAACACTATTGAAGGTATTAATGATGATTTAACTAGAATAGATGAAGTTATAAAGAAAAAATCTTCTCTTTCAGAACATGAAAGAAAAAGAATTATAAATCTATATCATGGCTATCAATACGTCTTAACTCATAAAAAAATAGACAAGGAGCACTTAAAAGAACTATATCGAATTTTAAGTGCTGAATTATTATCAAAATACGATAAAGAAAACATGGGAGAATATTATCGTACTAAACCAGTTTATATTTTAAAAGGAATTCACATAAGCGATGATATGTTTACTGGAATGGCTGCCGACAGAATAGACTATTATATGGATCAATTCTTTGCCTATATTAATGAGGACAATCCCAAAGATGAAATAGAAAACTTTATAAAGTCACAAGTAATGCATTTCTATTTTGTCTACATTCATCCATTTTTTGATATAAATGGTAGAACCAGTAGAACTTTATCACTATGGCACTTATTAAATACTAAGGCCTATCCATATATAATATTTAATCAAGCTATTGCATTTGCTAAACAAGATTATGAAAAAGCTATTATTGCCGGACGTAGTCATGGTGATATAACTTTATTTCTAAAATATGTGATAACTCACGTTGAAACAGAGTTAGAAAAAGAACATGTTCTTCATAGCATAGTTGAAAATACAGAAGAAACACTATCGAATGAAGATTTACAACTACTAAATTACGTCTTAACTATGAAAAGTCAACTAACAATAAAGGATTTAGTAACTTTCTATAATGGATACAACCCACCTAAAAAACCACGTATACTTTTACAAGAACGAATAATTCCCTTAGTAGAAAAAGGTGTAATCTTACAAAGAGAAAAAACAAAAGGAATGATAACTAGAACTATCCCTAATACTAAGTTTAGTCTAAATCCCAATGTAATAGATGTAAATCCTACGAAAGTAAAGCATTTATCTCTTCAAAGGTATTTTTAAATTAACAACAAAAAGATGAAAATAGTCCTTTTCTATGTTAAAATAAATTTATAGGAGAGAACAGGTGATTTTTATGCAGAATTTACATGAACTTATAAAAAAGGCTTGTAATGGTGAAACCAAAAATAAAGAAAATGAAGATATTGGTGAAAGTGATTTAGTATCATTACTAATAAAAACTCTATACGGTGGTTCGATAATAAGAATAATATCTGGAAAGAAAACACATTATTGTAACGCCACCCTTGGTAGAATAGTTGATTATAGTGGAGATAAAATAGAAAACTATACTTTAACTCCAGAGACAATCACAGAAATTAATGAAGAAGAACTACTTGAAGATGAAAAAATAAGAGCCAGATATTTAACATTTTTAGAAGACATTCAAAGAATATTAAAAGAAAGTTATAAAGAAAAAATAAAGAACGACTCAACACTTAATACATCATTAAGAAATAAAAAATATACTGATATAGAAGTAACTGACTACTTTGATGCTGGAGCTTATGAATTTGTTAGTTTTAGTTTGCTAGGTAGTTTAGGAAGAGTTTCTTTTGAATATATGAGAGATAAAGAAGATAAACAAATATTTTTTCCACGTAAAGTAGCAAAGGAAAAAGCAAAATACAAAACTCTTCCACAACCTACTGTAGAACGAGTGTTTTATCTAGCAAGAGAAAATTCTGATCCAATACAAAAATCAAAAACACTAGAAAAAACTATAAAAAGTATTGTAGAAGACTAAGAATAAAAGGTGTACCATGAATAAAAAAATAGTTATTCCATTCACAATAATCATAATTATTTTCTTACTAATATTTTTGTGTTCATTCAATTATCTACCACATAAGAAATATACTAATAAAGACTTTAATATAGAAAAATATATCAGTAAAACCGATAAAGATAACGATGGGATAGATGATCAGACAGATATCTTACAAAACACAAGAAAATATATTTCAAAACATCCAAAGTATAAAAGTAAATACTATGCAACTGGCTATCCCAATGATAATTATGGAGTATGTACAGACGTTGTTGCTTTTGCCTTGCTAGATGCAGGATATGACTTAAAAGAGTTAGTAAATGAAGATATAAAAAAACATAAAAATTTATATAATATTGACATAATAGACAAAAACATTGATTTCAGAAGAGTAAAAAACTTACGAGTATATTTTACAAACAATGCTAAATCTCTAACAACTAACATCCATGATATAGCCGCTTGGCAGGGTGGAGATATTGTTATCTTTAAAAAACATATTGGTATAGTATCGGATAAAAGAAATAAAAAAGGAATAAGTTTTGTTATTCATCACGCCAATGAGTTTCAAGTTTATTATGAAGAAGATATTTTAGAAAAAAGAACTGATATAATAGGACATTATCGTATAAGTTAAAAGAATAAAGGGAGTAAAATGTAGTATGAAAAATTTCAAAAAAGAATATAAAAACTATCTAAACAAAGATCATAATTTTGATAAAGAAACCATAATTGGAATCTTTTGTTTAGTAATTGTAATAACAGGAATATTTGGTTGGTTATATGAATTTATCTTCTATTATTTTAATGGAGGTATGAAAGAATTTTATTGGAGAGGTGGAAACTTCCTACCTTGGATTAATATTTACGCAACAGGTTCTATCATGATTTATCTACTTACTTATAAACATCGTAAGAAACCATGGAAAGTATTTTTACTAAGTTTTTTTTCAACTGGTATACTAGAATACCTTTCAGGACTTGGAATGTATACTCTTGGAAATGGGAAAAGATGCTGGGATTACAATCAAGAAATTCTAAACTTTGGTAACATCAACGGCTTTGTTTGTCTAAGAAGTGTCTTGTTTTTTGGATTATCAGCCCTACTATTGATGTATGTCATAATACCATTTTGTTTTTCACAAGCAAAAAAGATTCCCAAAAAACGTTTTATGACTATAAGTATAGTTGTTTGTTCTATATTCTTATTTGACGAATTTTACAACCTAATATTTGCAAGAATCTTAAAAACACCAAGAGCATATGATGTATATAGTCATCTAGGCTTTAATTATGTTCATTTTAAATAGATGTTAATATGGAATATTTAAATGTATATGATAATAATAAAAATAAATTAAATAAAAAATTGTTTGAGAGGTTAAGTTAAAATGAAATCGGTTAATGTAGTTAAATTAATGAAAGAAGATAAAAATCTTAAAAATGTTGCAAGAAAAGATAACACAGAAAGAAGAAAATATTCTGATAAAATAAAAAAATTTATTGATACTTATGTTGTGCCTAAATTAAAAAATATTGATTTAAGTAATATCAATTATAGGGATGCGGTAATATTTCAAGCATACGAACTTGTAGTTGTGTTGGATGACATAACTCTTGAAAATACTCCCGAACCCGTTTTTTTAACAAAAGCAGAGGTTGGTTTTTTGCATAGTAATGATGTTAAGCTTAAGGCAAGAATAGGTAATCGTATTGCAAAGCAAATTGTTAGGATTAATACCTATAATATAGAAAAAGAAAAATACATTGAAATTTACATCAACCCAATATTAAAAAAACTTGTTAATGAAAATGTTATTGTTTATGATAAAAACGCAATAGATAATAAAACAAAAATGGCAAATAAAAAGATAGATAATTTAGTAAATAAGTTTATTGATGATATTTTAGCTGATACCAAGTTGTTTGTTATTTTGGGAAGATTGTGTGAAGAAGATTACATAAATGAGTGGGATATTATTTTTGGGGATAATGTTCAAGCTAAAAGAAATTTTGCAACAATATTTTATGATTTTGTAAAAGATAACATTAATAATATTGATTTTAAAAATCTTAATAATATTGATTTTGCAGAGGCTACTGGGCTAAACTTGATTAAATTGGTTTAGCTCTTTTTTATTTGCTATAAATATTTTTGTATTAAAAATAATAGTGCTTTAATTTAATCACTTAATAGTATTTTATTAAAATAAAAAAGATGTAGCTATTACATCTTGTCGTCATCGTTTGATAGGTCTTGAAATAAGTCTGTGATATGAAT
>OLGM01000066.1_pt1 | contig 75180 bp, 70 predicted proteins | sample 1606001 | NCBI WGS metagenome assembly OLGM01 (sample SAMN03283294) | human gut metagenome | biome: human-associated habitat; material: feces | host: Homo sapiens | place: Peru | collected 2012
ATGCAAGAACGATTGCAACTATGCTATTGTCCGATGTAGACCTCAAGTCCTACACGGATACAGCATACCATAACGAAGAGTTAAAGTCACTAACAAGATACCGATTCGATAAGGTTCGTGAAAGAGCCAAGCTGAAGCAGTCAGTGTCCAGACTGGTCACGATTCTGTTTCCAGAACTGGAGAAGATCGTTCCCTCTCTCCATATTGCTTCGGTTTATGCGCTCCTCAGTGAATATCCCGGTGCAAAACAGATTTCAGAAATTCATCTCACCAAGCTGACAAACCTTCTTGCGACAGCATCCAAGGGTCGTTATGGCAAAGATAAGGCTATCCAGATTCGAGATGCTGCCAGAACTTCCATTGGTTCCGTTATGCCTGCTAAATTTCTGGAACTGAAGCATACCATTAAACTCATTCGGGAACTCACCTCCGAGATTGATGAAATTGAAGTTTCTATTCAGAAAATCATGGATGAACTGAATCCACCGATTCTTTCTATTCCCGGTGTCGGTATCCAGTCAGCAGCCATGATTCTTGCTGAAATCGGTGATTTTTCCAACTTTGAATCTCCTGACAAAATCCTTGCTTACGCTGGCTGCTCTCCATCTACATACCAGTCCGGAAAACTTACAAACTGTTACGCTCACATGGAGAAGCGTGGTTCTCGTTATTTGCGATATACCCTCTACAACGCAACCAAGTACGTCTGCCACTGGAATCCCGTCTTTGCTGAATATCTTGCCAAGAAACGTGCTGAAGGAAAGCACTACAATGTTGCCTTATCCCATGCCACGAAGAAACTTGTGCGGCTAATCTATGCCTTGCAGAAATCTGGCAAAGCATATCTTGTAGCTGCCTGATTCTCTCCAGAGCCTGAGCCAAATCCAAGAACAACTTAGCTGGCGTAGCGAACCCTTGACAAACCGAAGCATTCAAATGCTATTCTGTTTCTGCGAGGGTTGGCCGGGCTTGCTTTGCTATTCTCTCCGTCGCCCTCGCTGCATGGATTATGGCATTTGAATGCTGTTTGTCAGGGGCAGCGGTCGGCAGACGGATTTTTTCATTTTGGGGCTTGACTTTTAATAGTTAGTCTCCAAATTCTTGCAAACAAAAAAGGCCCTATCGGGTCTTGCGTTACGGGTCAGCGTTCGTTGTGGCGCTGCTGCTTTTTCTGCCACGCATCCAAAAGCTGAATAATTTTTTCTTCCATTTGCCGAGGCGTATAGCTGCGTGGAAAGTATTTTCGCAGGATGTCGTTTTTGATAGTTACGGTGTCCTGCTCACTCTTCTTTTCCTGCCCCAAAATATCAAACGCCTTTTCATAGGTGAACTCACCGCATTGCGCCATCTTCTTTAGTTGCTGAGCCTGCGATACAGATGGGGCATTTTGGGTACCATCCATGGCTTCTAAAAAATCCCGCTGTTGGCTTTCGTCCAGATAGGACAGCTCCACAGCGGGATTGAAGGAAATCTTCTTTTGATCTACGAGGTCGAGCATTTCCGGGATGAGGTTGGTCAGGCGGATATAACGTCGAACTGTATCACCGCTTATGCCTTGGTCTTTGGCAACTGCATCATCGCTGCGGAACTTCGCCGCAACTTGCGGCGAAGTTAAATCCGACCTAGCACCTTGATTTTTTAGAGCTTCCAGCTTCATTTTGTAGGCAAAAGCCCGTTCACTGGGCAGGATGTTCTCACGTTGGAGATTGCTGTCCACCATGAGCAAAACTGCGGCATTATCGTCCATATTGCGGACGATGACTGGCAACGTTTCCAGCCCGGCAAGTTTAGCCGCATACTGTCGGCGGTGCCCGGAGATGATCTCGTAGCCGTCACCGTCTGGGCGAGGGCGGGCAATCAGCGGAGCCAGCACACCGTACTGTGCAATGCTTTCTACCGTCCGGGTCATGGCTTCATCGTCCAGCACCTTGAAGGGGTGGTTTGTGAAGGGGTGCAGCGCATCAATGGGAATCTGTTGTACCTGCTCCCGCTGTTCCTCCTGTCTGTTTTCCTCGGTGGAAAACAGATCATCTAGCCCTTTCAGAGCTAAGTTTCCGCTGTCGATCGGCATCCGCCTGCACCTCCTTTGCAAGAGATTTGTAGGCTTCTGCTACCTTGCCTTTGGGGTCATAGGCAAAGATGCTTTTTCCTGCCGCACTGGTTTCAGCCGCTCGGACGGAGCGGGGAATAGTCTGCTCAAACACTTTCAGGTGCTTTCCGTATGCCTGCCGAATCAGATTGCTGATCTGCTTTCCGTAGTTGGTGCGGCTGTCCGTCATGGTCAGCAGGATACCCTCGATTTTCAGTTTCGGGTTGATCTGCCGCCGGACTTTCTGTACCGTCTGCAAAAGCTGTTCCAGACCTTTTGCGGAAAGATACTGCGCCTGCACGGGAATTAAGGCAGCGTCTGCCGCCGCCAGTGCATTGATGGTGAGCATCCCCAGCGAGGGCATACAGTCCAGCAGAATAAAATCGTACTCCCGTTTGGCTCTGTCCAGCACCTGTTTCAGCATCTTTTCCCGGTTCATGCTGTTCACAAGGGCAACTTCCAGCCCTGCCAGTTCGATGTTTGCCGGAATCAGGTCAACGCCCTCTGCATGGTGCAGGATGCCCTCGCCGGGCTGAATGGGCTGGTCATTCATGGCTTTTGCCATCAGGGTGGAAAGGGTGGTGGGCAGTTCATCGGGCTGTTGCCAGCCCATGCTGATGGTCAGCGACCCCTGCGGGTCGGTATCCACCAACAGGACTTTCTTGCCCTCAGCTGCAAGGCCAACACCCAGATTTTCACAGGTGGTGCTTTTCCCCACACCGCCTTTTTGATTGGTGACTGCGATAATCGTAGCTTTCTTTGCGATAACATCACCCCGCCTTCGGTGAACCGCGCGCAAAGTCGTGGTTCGTTTTATTCTGATAGTAGAGGTTCATGGTGGTGGGCGCATTGTAGAGCATCGCCAGCAGATACTGCTTCATGTTCCGCACCGGGGCGGTGTTCTCTGCCAGAGAATCCAGCACAAAACGGATATGGTCGGCGTTCAGCTTTTTCAGCCGGCTTCGTACCACCTCGGTGGTCTTGTCATCTCCGGCAATACGCAACATCTTGCGTTTGGTGGAACAGGTATCCACAAGCAAGTCTACGATCTGATAGATGGTGTCCTCATCGTCCGGGCAGAGCCGGAGCAAAAGGTCAACCTCCAATGACTGATAAAAATAATCCTCAATCTGCTCCCGGATGCCCCCGGAATAGATAGGGTCAGGATCGTTCCACTCTGTTTTATTCTTATCAGTCTTATTTGCTTGCGGTTTTGGCTGCTCCAGAATTGCGCTATCAGCAGCACCAGAATTGCTGTTTGGGCAATTCTGTACTTGCGCTTTTGACAGTCCAGACGAAAAGTCCTTGACGTAGATCAGGCTAGGTCTGCCCAGACCACGGCGTTTGCGCTCGATGAGGTCGATGTCCTCCAGTTCCCGGAACAGCTTGACCGCCTTGTGTTCGGCGCAGCAGAGAGATTCCTGCACTTCCCGGACGGTGTAAATGATATACACTCGCCCCTGCTCGTCCAGCCAGCCGTTCTTGACCGACAGGCTCATGCGGTCCAGTAGAATGCCGTACAGTGTCCGGGCATCCGTAGAAAGATGCCGGAAACGGCTGTCCTGAAAGAGTGCTTTCGGAATACGGAAGTAGGAAAACAATTCGCCTGACTGACCATAGAAGTAGTCGTAGTTCATGGTATTAACGGATCATCAGCTCACGGTCTGCGGCACCTTTCATATACATGGCTTCTGCGATGTCATCCATCACCCGGAACAGTGCATCATCCAGTTCAAGATACTTCAGTCCCAGTTTCTCATCCAACAGCCGCCGGAACTCACGTTCAAGTTTGTCATGTTCGCAAGCTGCTCGCTGATAGCGAGGTGTCTTCATCAGCTCCGTCCATATTGGACGTACCATGTTGTCGTAGTAGGTCAGCATAAAGTCTTTATCCATACCATGCTACTCGTTTAGCACTTGCCATATAACTACATGGCATTCCGGGAACACTAAATCGATTCGCAGATGCCAAGTGTCTTGAATTGCATGGAATGTGCAGGAATTGAAGTCGGTTATATTTATTATTTCCAGCCATAATCCGATAATATGGAATAGCATCAGCCACATATGCACTTGCCCGTCCAACTGGAGCAGTCGGCAGATGATTCTTCACACTATCCATAGCCTGATTGAAGATGTTGAAAGCTTCGATGTAGCGGTTATCAACATAAAGCTCATATGCTTGCATCAGTCTATCAGAAAAAAACTTAATTTGTTCTTTTTCTTCAGAGATCATAAAAGTAGTTGTCATAATGTGCCTATTGTAATCATCCATCCACTTCTTCAAGCACTCATAAACTGTTTGGTTGCCTTGGTCTAGCGGGAATCGATATTCTTTTATCCATGAAAGCTCACGGTTCCAATCAAATGCACTTGGCATACTTAATCTCCTACATTTTTCCACCTATTTATCAATGGGGAGTCTGCTTAGCCCTTCTTCACGTACTTTGCACGCAGTTCATTCACGATTTGCTGATAGCTGGCTTGACCGCTGCCAATGCGGTCAAGGTTGCTGCGCGTGTCCTTGCTGATGGTCATTCCCTCAATGGCAAAGGTGCCGTACACATTGCGGAGATTGCTCTTGTGCTGGGCAGGGGTAGTGTACTTGACGCTCATGGTTTGGCCTCCTTTTGGTTCACATGATACTATATAAAGTTTATCGTGTATGTGTACGCTTGTCAATCTATAACTTGTTGTCAAAGGTAAAAAGCGCATCTTCCATTCATCGAGAGTAGAAGCTGCGCTTTTACGGTACATCGTATTTTATTGTGAATCGGGATGCGATACATCTGAACCCCATGTGAGCTACATCTCAAGGGCCTGTAGCTCACTTGTCCGCCAACCATATTACGCCCCAAATCGCTTCATCCTGAAAATCGGCGACTTGGATGCCATACTTGCGGCCCCAAAAGACCGTTTGGCTGGCAAAGCATTTTATATAGACGAATACACGTTGATTTTTCTTTTCTCACAGTGTACAAGGTGTGCACAAAAGCGAGACTGTTGGGAGAGCGTTCGGTTCGCATCCGAGAGGTCAAGGGTTCGAATCCCTCTAGGTCCATAAAAAACAAAACGTCCTGCCGTACCCCGGCAGGGCGTTTTGCTTTTTTATGCTGACTCAGAGAGGATTCGAAGAAGGGCGGCCAGCCGCAACTGGCAAGGGTTCCAGCCAGTAGAGCTGTCTACCGGAGATGCAGTGTGCTTTAGCCGCCGTCGTTTTTGGAATTCCGAAAGTTCAGAGCTGCCATCAGGCATCCAAACGCACCCGCCCAAAGAAGACCGGTATAGAGCCATACTTGGAGAATCGCGAAAATCACCCCTGCGATCAGCAGCAGGACGCCAGCCGTTCACAGCAGATGCACCGATAACTGCTCCATCTTAGGTATCCCTTTCCGTGCGAAGATAGTGCTGCACCCGGTGGACATCCCCGGAACGAACTGCAACGTACCATAAGGATCGAGTCATTGCACAGGAAGGCATCGGCGTATTCAGCGGCACCGGGAGCAGTGCAGCCCGCACTTTATACGGAATATGGTTTTCCACCATGAAGAAGCGCAACTGCTCCAGCCGCTGGGTGGAGTACAGAGTTTCAAATTCGACCCATTGCTCTTTTCTCCCAAAAATCAATCTCAAAAAATTCATAGAAGGCCCTTTCTGGTGCCAAAAAGACGCAGGGCAGCTTGTTTTCACAAGTTCTGCTCTGCGTCTTTGCGTCTGGCACTTATGTTGTGATCCTATATTCTTGTTTGTTGCGCAGGCTTTCCGCCAATGTCCATCCACCCCTGAGGGAAGCTCCCATAACGTTGCCATATAGATTTCCAAAGATGTTAGAAAAAATAGTTGGGAGAGCAAATAGGATCAGCCATCGAAGCTCGATCTTATGCTCCAGTTTCATTTGTGTTTCCACGAGGACTCCTTTTGAAAAAAGATGCAGAGCAATACCCGCTTATAGCAATCCATCAAACATTGCTACTGCGTTCATACTGCTTCGACTCACGGAGCCGATAACGTACCTCCAAGACGTTCAAACGCATTTCAGCCCTTTCTGACCGCAAGGCAGTAATTAACGTGTTCAAATGCTTTCAAATTGGCTCCGACACTTTCTATGATGCGGGTCTGAATGTTGCAGGGTGCCAGCCAATCATAGATCCGAAAGCCGTGTCTGCTCAGCAGCTTTTCCAGTTCCGCATACAAAGGGCTTCCATCCGGCGCTTGGATCTCCATGCACATGGAGCCTCTTACGGTTTCAAAATGGACCGCAAGCACTTCGCCCTCCTGCAGTTCCATCTGGTAGCTGTCTGTTCCAGTCATGCTTTCAACATTCAGGCCGTAAGAATCCGAGCCTGCGGTGCGGCTGTCAACAAGGCTTTTGGTGCCGCAAGCCATCAGCACCAGCCCGGTTCCCAGAACCATAAGCAGGAGAAGGGAGGCCGTCCTTATTTTCTGTTTCATTGCAGGGTCTCCTATTCTTTATGAACACTCAGACCAACCGCCATCCCCACCAGCATTCCAATGGAAAGCCCAACGCAGGTGTAGTCTCCGAACATCACGGAAATCAATAATCCGAAGCACGTTCCCAAAGACATTCCATCCATTCCGTAGTTCTCGGCAGTTCCATCCTTCGCATTCTTCGTTGACGCAGCGCCCCGAATCACCAGAATCGCTACCAGCAACCCCATTGCTACCCACGGCGATGCTGCACGAATAAATTCTCTAACATCGTTCATTGCAATCAAGCCAATCACTCCCTTCCCATTCTTGCAACAAAAAACGCAGTACCGTCCAACATTATGGACTGCACTGCGTCTGAGCGTCTGGCGTCTTGATCGATGATAAAATTTATAATTCCAGCCGCATGGAGATCAGTTTTTGAAATCCAGCGTTCCGAGAGCGAAAACCTTTGGGGTTTCTGCCATATTCCACAAATCCTGCCGTCTGGTACATGGAAATCGCTCTTGCGTTTTCCGCCACCACATCCAGCTCCAACTGAGCATATCCGGCGGTTCTGGCGCATTGGATACATGCCTCCATCAAGGCTCGCCCAATGCCCAGACCCCAATACTCTTTCAGGATACTGATGCCAAATTCGGCACGATGCGCCACCTTATACTGCGCTCCGATCGCATCGATCCCGGCAGTTCCTGCCACTTTATCGTCCACAAAGGCGATCAGCTCAATTTCATTCGGGCTGGCTGCTTTTTTCTCCAAGTAGCGGCTTTCCTGTTCCGCATCAAAGTGATTTTCATCGGGATAACTCAGCAGATAATCGGTTTCCGCGTGTGTCATATTAAAGTTTTCAAGCACGGCGCTTCCATCGGATGCCGCACCGTTTCGGATGTGGACTGCCAGTCCTTTTGGGGTTATAAGCGTTTGATCGTATTTCATTTTTTCCTCCTGAATCCTTCAATCCGCTGCGCCTGCTAATTTCAAGAATTTCTTGTCCGACTGGATGCTCTGGGTCACAAATTTCCCATCCCGGAACAATGCGTATGTTGTGACAGGCGCAGGCACATTCTGTGCCGTCTCTTTCTCGGTGATGTGGATAGCTTTGAACGGAATCCCGTGTTCCTTTGCCGCCTCCTGCACCTTTGGCACCCAATAACAGGTGTAGGGGCACTGGTCGGTATAGTAAAGGACAAAGCCGTTTTCCTCCACCTTGGGATGCTTAGCACAGGCCTTGAATCTTGGCGGCTGGGCATTCTCTGCAAAGGGCAGGTACATGAGGTTGATCCCACAATCGGAGATGTCCGAAACCTTGAAGCCCTTATGGGTTAAAAACTTGGGGTCAGCGAGAAACTCCCGTTTGCGCCCCTCTGCACACAGGATGCAAACGCCATTTTTGCCCTGCACCTTGGCATCCCGAAGGCATTCTTCCAGCAGTTCGCTGGAATAGCCGTGACCTTTCAGGGAGCCGGAGACCCACAGACAGTTGATATAAAGCCAGCCTGCCGCATCAATGGGCACCCATGCGTTTTCTGCCGGGATGTACTCGATAAAGCACTTGCCGCGCTCTGCGCTGCGGTAAAAAACCAGCCCCTCCTCAAAGCGCTGCTTGAGCCATTCCTTCTTGGCAAGGCTCTGTTGGCCGGACATAGCACAGCAGATGTGTTCCCTGTCGATGTTTTCTTTTGTGATTCGGATATACTCCATCGAAGCATCCTCCTATATCCTTATGCCTTTTCCGGCACCGTTTCTTCCATTTTTCCGTCTTTGAAGCGGATCACGCAGGTATACCTGCACTTGGGGCAGAACAGCGGAAAATCTTCCAGTACCGTATGCTCCCGGATCATGGTGCGTGTTTTGCTGCCGCACTTCGGGCAGCGTATCCAATCCGTTTTATCCATTGTTCGTACCCTCCTTCTGGATCTCCTCCCGCTTGCGCTTTCGGATCTGTTCATTCAACGCTGCTGCCATATAAAAGCTCTGTCCGAGGTCGATGAGATGCCACATTACCTTTGCCGCCAGAATAAATGTGCCGTAAATAAGCCCATCCAGCGTGTTGTACCAAAAACCCCAGTTATGGGCAAGGGGGAGCAGCACCACTTCCAGCAAAATTGCGTGCAGGATGGTGCGGGCCCACCATGCACGATTGCTCAACTCTTCGCCGGAGGTATAGATAAGAAGGGTCAGCATACTGACCAGCGTCAGCAGGATGCAGCGTCCAAAAAACGTAACAACGGGAAGTTCGCTGGTGGGGTTGAACAGCAGACACATGAAAAAGGTGCTGAGCATGATAAGTCCATACACAAAAACAAACCGATGCAGCCAGAATTCGATCTTTTTCATACGCTCCTCCTTATCGTCCCAGCAGCCGTTTGAGGGTGCTGACATACTGCCGGGATATGATCACTTTTTCGCCATTGTCCAGAACCGCCTCAAAGCGGCCGGAAAGAGAGGGCAGGACATACTCTATTTTCCCGGCATTCAGGACCATGGACTTGCTGCACCGGAACAGCATGGTGCCAACACACAGAGCTTCAAATTCGTAGAGCTTCTGCTTGCTGGAAAACACCTCTTTCTGGCAGTAGAAAAAAGCACTTCCGTCCACCACTTCAAAATAATAGATGTCGCCAAGTTTCAGCCGACACAGTTTCCCGTCTGCCATGCCGTTGACGGTGATCTGCCCGGCAGCAATGCTTTGGATCTCCTCCACCCAAGGCTCTTTGGGGTCGTGGCACCGCAGCAAAACTTCTTCCGCTCGCTCTGGAGCGATCTGTTCCACCGTTATCTTCATGTCCTCACTCCTTTCCCTGTAAAGAATATAGCACAGAACGCCCGATCGTTCCATGATGGGTGCGGTAGGTTGTAAAAATCAGGGGGTAAGTTGCAGTAAAACGGCAGATAACACAAGAAACGCTGCCGGATGCTACTCCGACAGCGTAATGAGATTGAATGGAAATGCTTTATTCGCTCATTTCTGAATCCTCCTGACTGCCCGCAACTCGATATATCCACGCTGTCCGCGTGGTTCCATCTGAATACGCGGACTTTCATCATCCCAACGGTAGCCAATGACAGACGGATCATAGCTGTTCATCGCTGCCTGCACAATGCGGATTGCCTCGCAGTAATCTTCCTCGCGGAAGGGCTGGCCTTGGAACATCAGATATTCTGTTTCCGGCAGATGAATGGTGTCGAAGCCCTCTGGAATCATTCCCATATAATCTGTTTCGACCTCTACGCCCTGCACATAAGTGGAGGTGTTCGGTTCTTTGTATTTGGGCGGCAACCACATGGAAACGGGTTCCCCGCAGAGCGACTTCATACTCATGAGGATGCCCCACACGTCGCAGCTGACTTCATTGCAGTAGGGGAAGTAGTCCTCTGCACACTTGCCACGCTTGATGATGCAAAGTCGTTCCGGCTTGCGGATAATCTGTATGAAAATTGGTTGAATGTTGGACACGTCGATATTCTCCTTTCTCAGTTCACGATATTTTGCACCGTAAGGAATGAAGAATGTGAGAGGAATAGGATATTTCATGTAGTCGCTCGGATTTAACCCAAACTCCCTATAAAATGCTCGCGTGAAGGTGTCGACATTGGCGAAACCAGCATCGTAGGCCGCATCAATGACCTTGACCTTACCGCTGCGAAGCTGTTTTGCTGCCTGCGTGAGCCGACATTTGCGAATATACTCGGTTGGGGTCAGACCGAGATAATCCCGGAACAGCCGATAGGCATACCATGGAGAAAACAGCGATGCCCGCGCAAGATCAGATAAGCTGATTTCCTCCGACTTATTATTTTCTATGAAGTCCTGCATCCGCTGAACGGCTAATATCTGTTCCTTCATTCTTCTCAGCTCCTTACAGGGAACATTATACCGTGTCAGAAAATTCTCTTCTCGACTTTCTTTGCTATTTTGCACTATGCAGTGCTTCAGGGGTAAGCTGTAAAAACGCTGCCGGAAGCCACTCGGAGAAAATACGGGTGTTGACATCCTGCAACGCATTCGGCATCGCACCTACACAAGGAAACACTGCCCATGTAAAAGCAGGAATCGTCCAAAGCAGATAACTGTTCCAAAATGAAATGAAGATACTCTTTACTGGAAGCCATTATTTTACACCACCTCGCATTGATTCATCTGCAACGTCAGAACACGACCTTTTCATGTTTACCTGTCTCCTGTACAATGGTACTCATCCATCGTCTGGCTTTCAAAAAATAAGACGCAGCACCAACCACAATGATCTTGTGGTCAGCACTGCGTCTTTGCGTCTGGCTGAGGTTTTATTTTTATAACGTGATAGTTTTGCGCATTGATAATGCTTTCCTGCCTGCACTTGGGACAGAACAGCGGAAAGTTACGCAATACCGTGTCCGGGAGCAAGCGTGCGCGTGTCTTTGCTCCGCAAATAGGGCATAGTATCCATTTTTCATCGGATGGTTTCATTTTTCACCTCGTTCCATGTTAAAGGTACGGAAGAACAGCTTTACATGGGCGTCCAGCTTTGCAAGGCTGTCGGCTTCCCGCTCCGGCTGACGGTCGCAGACACTGAGCAGGGTGATGACCGGGGAAACGTACATCCATGCCAATGTATCCGGGTCCTCATTCCGAATTTCGCCGCCTGCAATCAGGGAGCGGAAAATTCCTGCATGGTAAGCGATCATACGGTCCACATAGCGTTCTGAGAACAGTGCTGCAAGCTCTGGGGAGCGAAACTGCTCCAGCGTCATCATCCGGCGAAACTGGCTGACGGTTTTATCGTGCAGGGAATAAAGGAAAATCTGCCGTACTTTCTCTACCAACAATTCTTCCGAGATGTGAGAGAACACCGGAATATCCTTTTGGGAATCCTGTACATGGACTGAAATCTCAGCGGTGTCTTTTTGGTAGTGCGCTGAAGTTGTTTCCAAAATCGCATCAAAAATCGCCTGTTTACTGGGGAAGTGGTTGTACAGCGAGGGTGCCTTGATGCCGACCGCTTTTGCAATCTCGCCCACACTGACGGCATCGTATCCTTTGGTCGAAAACAGTTCCAGAGACTTTTCCAGAATGCGCTGCTTGGTATCTTCCATTTTTCTTTGCCTTTCGCTAACTAATGTTTGTTAGCTTTACTATAATCAAAAAAGTTCCCATTGTCAAGAGTTTTTTAAGACAATGGAAACAAAATCGTTACCGCAGACCAGCAGCGTCCATGATTGCTTCAATGCTTTCCACAGGCTGATTTCCCCAGTTATGTTCAGTTTAACCGTGATAGTCTCCCGTAGCAGAATCTACGCAAACATAGGGCACGGTTTTTCCATCCATTTTGACGTAAACCTGATAGATACCATCCCCCAGATCTTCATAGTATTCCGGGGTGACATTGTAATTTTCCCAAAGGCTTTTTTCAAAATCGGCTTTCCAGCTTTCATCAGAAGGAGCTGAACTTCCTGCCAGATCATCCGATTCGGCAGAGGATGCCTGCTCCTGCGCCATGCTGCTTGCCGGAGCAGTTGTTTCGGAAGAACTCGTTGTCCGGCTGCAAGAGGAAAAAACGAGTGGTGCAGCAAGGGCGATGCAGATCACCGGGATTGCTTTTTTCAAGATAAGATCCATAATTGATAACCTCCTTGGATAAAAGACGTAAGAGATATGATTTGAACCGCAACAGGCAGATTCCAACAACGATCATAGAAGCACCGAGCTGTGTTCGCCGCATAATCAGTAGCCTCCATCAAAAGACTTTTTGTAAACAGGCAGAACTTTTTTCCAGAATACGATGCCATTTGCAAGCAAAATGGCTCCAAAGCCCGCCCTTGCCATCCATTCCGGGCAAAGAAGCCGGATACCGTTCATGTCGCCGCCGCCAAAGAAGCAGTACAGAACGCTAAGATACAGTGGGTCCAGCACTAAAAATGCGATGGTAATGTAATAAAATATGGCACGGAAAACTTTACTGGAACTGGTGCAAATTTTTGCAGTAAGTGCGCACCTTCATGTACAAGGTAGTAGGCGGCAATCGCAGCCAGAATGCCAAGGTATTGTCGTGTTCGCTTTGTCATAGAAATACTCCTTACTTTACTATTTGACAAGATTTGTGTGTGGACCGCAGAAAAGCAAGATACCTTTCAGTATCAGCAACAAAAATGCAACGGCTGTTGCATAGCTTATTCTGGCGGCGGTCAGAAACAGAATGGATAAAATGCTGAGTATAATGGAAGGAACGGTTAAAAAGCCCTGCTCCTTTTTCCGTCCAAGGCAAGTCAGCAGTGTCTTGACGACACCTGTCAGGATCAGAGCCAAAAACAGCAGCATACAAATGGAACGATGGATCCGATTGGTATAGGAAAGCAGATTTACAGCATAAACGGTTTGTCCGACAGCATTCGGATAAAGCGGCAGGAAAATCAATCCTGCCGAGCATACATCTATGATTCCATTCCATAAATGGACTTGATTTTGCTGGCGGATTTTATGTTCCTGCTCTGCAATGGACAGAGCTTTTTCAGCGGACAATAAATCATCAATGGAAACCGAGAAAAACGCAGCGATTTGCTTCAGGGATTCGATGCTGGGAGTTCCTCTGCCAGATTCCCACTTTGAGATTGCAGTCCGTGAAACATAAAGTACTTCTGCAAGTTCTTCCTGCGTCATGCCTTTGCTTTTTCGCAGTTCCTGCAATTTTTCATTCAGCTCCATTCGAGGTTACTCCTTACACAACAAGTTGACATAGGCTTTGTAAATTTGAAACATCCCACTGCTTAACAGAACGGCTCCCATAATATCGGTCAGCCAATGGACACCAGAAACCAGCCGCCCAATGACCATAAAAGCAGAAAACAGGACGGAAAAAATGAGAATGGTCTGCCGGAGCGCATTTGAGGTAAGCCGCCGCTGTGCCTGAAAATACAATGTCGGCATCACGCTCAGAACCAACAGCGTGGTCGAGGACGGATAGGACGCTTCCAGAAAGCCCTCGATTAGAACAGGACGGTAGTTGATTGGCACCATTTCAAACAGCAGATAGCCAAAAATCACCAGCACATAATAAGCACCCAGCATGATAATATCCAAATCGACTTTGAACAGGCTCTTGCGCTGCACTAACTGGACAAAGCCTGCACCTGCAAAAATCAGGCAAACACAGATGGACACCAGCCCGAGCCAGTCGGTCAAGGTATAGAGCATCCAATGTATACCGGTCAGTTGGTGGAACCAACCGTTTAATGTAGCAAAGCCGACAGAACTTCCATTCGGGCCAATCGGTTGCACATCAACCTCTTGAATGAGAAATGTCCATACGGCAAACCCCACAAGAAGTAAAATTCCGGCAAGTACGTTTTGATTCTTTTTCATGTTCAAGTTCCTTTCGTTGGTTGATATTAAGGCGTTTCGCCTGCATCCACCATAGCAAAAGAAACTGTGTCACGAAAGAATCAGTTCATCACAATAGCGATACGTTTCGTGTCAATCACGCAAATCCGATGTTTTTTGAAAGTTTACTGTCTGCTTTTTCATGGATATTTTGCCCACCCGATACCCATAAGCCAACAGTTCTTTTTTATAGGTCAAAAACGAGTGGTCGATGGGAAAGCCAAGAATCTGCTGAATTTCCGCAAAGGTCAGCGTAAGGTTCTTTGCAGGTTGCTTTCCGACCCATTCCCATAATGGTTCATACTTGCTCATGATCTTTCTCCTATAAAACAAAAGACGCAACACAAAACCGATTCTTTCGGCTTGCACTGCGTCTAAGCGTCTGGCATTATGATAAGATAAAGATTTCAGGCTGTCAATAGAAAGCATCGTATGATGCAGAATTCCGGCGGTAAGATGCAAAGGAACTCTTGACAACCAGCATTGCAACGACTATAGTATAGCTAACGAGCGTTAGTTTGTCAAATGCTATTTTCCAAAGGAGATCTCTATGAACGTGATGCAGCGTGAGCATGGGTAGAAAACACGTCCTATCAAAAAAGAACATTTCAGACAGACGCAAGACGCAGTGCTGACCGAAAAATGGTTTTGCACTGCGTCTTTTTTTATTTACTATGGAGGAAAACAAAATGAAACAACACTCTCGATACCAGACAGCCCGCCACCTATTGATTTTCTGGACGCTCTTTGTAGCCATCGGCGCAGTAGGCGGTGCCCTTGGGATGCTGCTGGACCCCAGCGGAAAGCTGATGGGAATGGACACCATGCTCCCTTATTTTCAGGTGTTGCCCTTTGCAGAGATCGTCTTTCAGGATTTTACCTTTTCCGGCTGCGCACTGCTGATTGTAAACGGTCTCACGAACCTGACCGCCGCCGGGCTGCTGCTTGCGAAGAAGAAGTCTGGCGTTATTTTGGGCGGCATCTTCGGGGTGACGCTCATGTTGTGGATCTGCATCCAGTTTTATATGTTCCCGCTGAATTTCATGTCTACGGCGTTTTTTGTGATCGGTTTCTGTCAGGCTGCAACTGGGTATGCCGCATGGGTATTTGATCGGCAGGAGCAATTTGCAGTTTGGGAAGGTGATTATCCCAATATCGGAACGAACCCCAAACGGCTGGTGGTCTATTTTTCACGGATGGGCTATGTAAAAAAGCAGGCGATGGAAGAAGCAAATCAGACCGGTGCCGCTCTCTATGAAGTTCGCTCCACGGAGCGCACAGAGGGAACTCTGGGCTTCTGGTGGTGCGGACGCTATGGGATGCACCGCTGGGCAATGCCCATTGAACCTGTGAGCGTTGACCTGACGCAGTATGACCACGTGACGATCTGTTCTCCCATTTGGGTCTTTGCACTGGCTGCTCCTGTACGCAGCTTCTGCCAACAGGCATCCGGGAAGATCAGGGAAGTGGACTACATTTTGGTACATCACCAGAACAGCCGCTATGAGAATGCTGCACAGGAGATGGATGCACTGCTAGGGATAAACCATACGCAGCTTCGCAGCATTCGGTGCAGGGAGGGTATTTTCCGCTGGGTCTGATCATTCGCCGGATCCCATGTGCCGCATACGTTCCATCAGACGCAGATGTTCCAGAAAACTTTTCTCTTTGAGGATGGCGATGCCTTGCTCCTCGTCCCCAAGGATCAGCAGATTATCTCCCGGTTGTATGTCAAATATCTTCCGTGCATTTGCAGGGATGACGATCTGCCCTTTATCTCCCACTTTCACCATGCCGAAAACGTGTTTTCCTTTGGGTGGCACTTCCAGCCCTAAGTTTTCCCGGTCGGTTTTCTCGTAGTTCACGAGGTCATCCATGGAAACGCCGAAAACATCTGCCAGCCGCTTGCACCGTTCGATGTCCGGCAGAGATTCTCCGGTCTCGTATTTTGATAAGGTCTGGCGGGTCACTCCGATTTTTTCCGCCAGTTCGTCCTGTGAGTAACCGTGGATCTTACGAAGCGAGATCAAATTGTCCTTAAACACGTTTTTTCTCCTTTCTGATACCAAGGACGCACCAACGCAGGATCGGGATTCGGCTGATGAGTTCATTCAGCAGAAACGCGCCCACAAAGGCACCGATGCCCACGAGCAGATAGACCAGCACTTCCGGCGTGTCCGGGGCTTGTTCGTGCAGTTCATACGAGATCACAGCAATGGGCAGATAATGAAAAATGTACAAGCCCCATGATTTCTTTGCCATCCAGTGTGTGAATGCGGTTGAGATGTCGGCATAATTTCTCATCGTTGTAAGGATTCCAAGAATGGCAAACCAGCAATAGACGCAGGCGTGGATGTTGTTCAGAACCGGTGCAATAGCGTAATTTTCACCAAAATAGCGCACGGTGTACGAGATGCCAAGCACAGCCGAGGCCAAGTCAAACATCCACCACCACTTACACAGCCGTTCCATTACTTCCTCGTGGGAAAACAGAAAATAGCCTGCAAAGAAGCAGAATCCATAAATACCGAACCGATAAACGGTGACGACCGGGGTGTTCAGCACCTGTGCCGAACCATAAACAATGATCGTCAGCATCAGAATGCTCCAGACCGGTGCTTTGGAACAGAAGTTCCAGACCCGGTCTTTTTCAATTTTCCGAACCACCAGCAAAAGCATGGAGAACAGCCAGAGCATCTGGATGTACCACAGAGGTCCTACACCGGACAGCACGGTGATCAGATATACTATAGGCATCGGAAGGCCCGCAATGTTCAGTCCGCCGCCAATTTTCAGGTTATAGATACCAAGAAGCCACTGGAACACGAACAAGCTGATCGTGGACGGAACCAGCAGCTTGCGGGTTTTATCTTTCAGAAATTGTTTTGTGGTGTGGCTTTGCAGACAGTACCGTGCGCTCATTCCCGACACAACAAACAGCAATGCCATGAACCAAGGGTAGACCAGATATTGAAAGCAATCCTGTAACTGATGCTCCCGGAAGGGGCCGATCACTCCAAAAGGCTGCACGCCATTGAACATGTAGACCACATGGTAGATCACCACCAAAACCACCGTCATCCAGCGAATATTATCCAGATACAGCTTTCTTGCAGGGTTCATGATATTCCTACCTTTGCAATGATTTTTAACACAGTATAGCACAAAGTCTTTTTCTTTGCGACCAACTTTCCTTGGCAAAACCATTCGGTTCCTGTTAAGATTCGTTGCGGTTCATCTGAATTTGCAAACAAAACGAAAGGCTTCGCCGTAAACGGAACACAGCTTACGCAAGCAGTTTCTTAGAGTGAATGTTTTTGAACACGCGCTCTAATTCCAGGTCAATCAGATCTGGCGGGTAGAACATCGTGTCGCCCTTGCTGATTTGTTCCTTGCGGATGTGTCCTGCAAAGGGGTACACATCTTCAAAAAGGAAACGGTGAATCCGAAACAGGTGAGTTTTGGTAAAACGTCCCTTGATTGACTCCTGCAACAGAGCCATCTGTTTTACTGCCGTAAATTCTTCTTCGGTCTGTTTGAGTTCGGCTTTATCACGGATGTCCAGCTTGTTGATCAGAACATCCGTATCGGGGTAGCAATACATGGACTGCACCGTGGTGTAGACATCATACTTCGAGAACATAATCAGCCCTTCTTCGCATACTTTGCACGCAATTCATTCACGACCTGTTGATAGCTGGCCTGACCGCTGCCAATGCGGTCAAGGTTGCTGCGCGTATCTTTGCTGATGGTCATGCCTTCAATGGCAAAGGTGCCGTACACATTGCGGAGGTTGTTCTTGTGCTGGGCAGGGGTAGTGTATTTGACACTCATGGTTGGGCCTCCTTTTAATCTACATGATACTATATAAAGTTTATCGTGTATGCGTTCTCTTTTCAATCTATAACTTGTTGTCAAACATAAAAAGCGAATCTTCCAGTCGTTGAGAGTAGAAACTGCGCTTTTACGGTACATCGTGTTTTATTGTGAATCGGGATGCGATATATCTGCCCCCCAAGTGAGCTACATCTCAAGGGCCTGTAGCTCACTTGTCCGCCAACCATATTATGCCCCAAATCGCTTCATCCTGAAAATCGGCGACTTGAATGCCATACTTGCGGCCCTAAAAGTCCATTGGGCTGGCAGAATGTTTTATATGTACGAATATACGTTGATTTCCATTTTCTCACGGTACGCAAGGTGTGCACAAAAGCGATATTGCTGGGAGAGCGTTCGGTTCGCATCCGAGAGGTCAAGGGTTCGAATCCCTCCAGGTCCATAGAGTAAAAGAAGTCCCATCGGAGTTCCGACGGGACTTCTTGTTTTTGCGAGTGACTCAAGGTATAATAAGCAAAGGCTCCTGTCCATTCATTGGATAGGAGCCTTTGCTGTTATCATGGTTCGATTTTGATTTTGTCTTTCGCATATTCCAGAGCAAGACCGATGAGTTCGTTGCGGGAACGATTGGTTTTCCGCGCCAAATCATCATAGAAATCGACGATGCTCTTATCTACACGAATTGTAAACATCACAGGTTCTGTTAGCTTTTTGATTCGAAGTTCATCCATTGTCATCACCCTATGTCTATTATGAGATACAGAAAGGCTGAAAGATATGTTATAAATAAGTTTACAATTAAACATAAAATGATATAATGACTTTAGAAAACATAGGAAAAAGCTGAAAGGAGAAATGATGTTATGAAAAAATTTCGCGTATTAGCGGCTGCTCTGGCGATTTGCCTGAGTGTTTTTTGCAGTCCTGCTGCGTGGGCGGCAACGCCGTCTGTGGGCAATACGGCGGCTGGGACCGCCACGGTGCAAACTATTTCGACGAAGAAAAAACAGAAGAACAGGTGTGGATTCCAAAGACGGGCAAAAAGTATCACAAAAAGTCGTCTTGCAGCGGAATGAAAGACCCGGAAAAGGTGTCGCTTTCCACAGCAAAAGACCGAGGATTTACAGCCTGTAAAAAGTGCTATGGCTGAGATCGGCTTGTAATAAAAAGAATGAGCATCCGCGCTCGCCCCTCTGATTTCCCAAAATCAGGGGGACTTCTCACGGATGCTCGTTTTTTATCTTTTACACATTCAATGAAAATGAAATCATTAGCTGCGGCTGAAGCGATAGATCACCCCACTGCTCACCGCTACCACAATGCCCAGCAGCGCCAGCCCTGCGCCGGCCTGACCGAACAAGTCGCCGACAGCACCGACAAGCGGGCTTGCGGGGATCATCAACAGGCTGTAGGCCATGCTGTCCACGCTGATGATGGTGGCGCGCTGGTCGCTGGGGATGGCATCGTTCAGCTTCTGGCTCTCGTGCAGGAGATAGACTTCCAGCACGCTCTGCACCAGCATCATGCCAAAGATGCCGCCCCATGCGGGGGCAACGCCCACCAGCAGCGTGCCCGCGCCGCAGAGCAGGGAACAAACGGCATAGAACCGGCGCATGGAACGGAACCGGACCCGGCGGCCGATCTCCGTGCCCAGCACGCAGGAAATGCCGCCCAGAAGCAGGGGAAGAAATAGCATTTCAGTGGGCCAGCCCAGCTCCACGAGCCGCTGCTGCAGGAACATCTTGGTCAGATAGCTGGGAACTGAGATAACGGCGCTGGACGCGATCAGCTTCACCGCCAGCGGGCTGGTGTGCAGAATTTGCAGACTGTCCTTCACCAGCTGGGCGAACTGACCGGGCAGGTCGCGCAGAGTCTGCTTTTGCCTGTTGGCCTGTGCTTCAGTGACGATCGGCTCTTTCATGAAAAGACAGGCGAGCGTGGAAATTCCCTCAAAGGCGGCGCTGAGCAGATAGAAGCCCGCAAAGCCAAGGAAGCGCTTGAGCAGACTGGCCAGCGAACCCACCGCATTGGCCAGCATGGAAATTTGAGAGCCGTTGGCGGAGATCTGGATGTACTCGTCCTCGCGTCCTTCCAGTTTGAGACTGTCGTAGATGAGCGCTGTGAAGGTTCCGGAGAACATGGTGTTGTACAGCGCATTCAGCGCCATGGCGAAGCAGATGGCGAACAGGTTTGGTGCAAACGCCATCAGCAGATTGTAGGTGACGGCAAGCGCACCGCCAAAAACGAGGGCCTTTTTGCGGCCCAGAAGATCTGCCGCCATGCCGCTTGGCACTTCGCACAGGAGACTGACGACGTGGAAAACGCTCTCGGCGAGACCGATCTCCCAGAGCGAGAATCCGCGTGCGGCCAGCAGCGCCACCCACACGGCGTCGGTGATGCGCAGACCAGAGAAGAAATTGGACATATAAACACAGCCAAGCTGCTGTTTCAAGTTGATCTTATGATGCATGGGAAACACCCTTTCTATTTCGGTTGGAAGGAACTGCGGAATAGAAAGTGCGCACATTTTTAGGTAAAACAAAAACGCCCCATAGCAAAGCTACGCGGCGCAAAAAATCATGCTCCACGCTTTGCTGGAAGAACGACCTGCCCGACCTGCCAAAGCCCTGCCCTGCGGGAGAGCGGACGGCGAAGCAGACAAAGAGTTTCGAAAAATGGGCGCACTTCGAGCCGGAAAAGCTTAGGGGTTTCCTTTCTTAAAGAAAACGCAGCCATTCCAACCCATCTGGGTGCACCCTCCTTCCAGTAAAACGTTAGGCCCAGCATAACACATCCGGGCGGAAAACACAAGCAAAAACGGGAAAAAGTTACAAAATCCCTTCCCGCGCTTGCAAACCTGACCGAAATGTGGTAAGATGTCATCTGGTGATAAAACCTGAATACGCAAAAACGCAGCGACGGAGAAAGTACGCGCAAGAGGTCCGGCAAAGAGAGAAGCTTCACCGGCTGAAAGGGCTTCCGAGAGATATTTGCGCCGAAGTTCGCTCCCGAGCGGCCCGTGTGAACGGCCTTTTGGGTCTGCTAGTGCGGGACGGCGCGCCCCGTTACGGCGTTTGAGCGCCGCTTTTTTGAGAGCGGAAACCGGGTGGTACCGCGGAGTAAAGTTTACAGCTTCGTCCCCTTTGCCGAAAGGCAGGGCGGGACGGAGCTTTTTTGCTGTCCGCTGAACAACACGAAAACCGAGAAGGAGAGAATTTCCATGCAAGCAATGATCGACGAGCTGGCCAAACAGGCAGAAGAAAGCCTCGGTCAGGTCTCTTCCAAGGAGACGCTGGCCTCGTTCTGGCAGGAATATCTGAGCAAAAACGGCAAGATCCCTGCGCTGATGAAGAATCTGCGCTCGGTCGCGCCGGAAGAGCGCCCCGCCATGGGCAAGATCATCAACGAACTCAAGCAGAAGGTTCAGGCAGATTACGATGCCGCTGCCGCCAAGGTGAAGGAAGCCGAGCTGGCTGCCCGCAACGCCGCTGAGACGGTGGACATCACTCTGCCCGCCAAGACCCGCACCGTGGGCGGTCTGCACCCGCTGACTCTGGTCACCAACCAGATCATCGACGTGTTCTCCGGCATGGGCTTTGCCGTCGCCGATGCCCCTGAGATCGAGGATGACGACCACAACTTCACCCGTCTGAACGTCCCGAAGGACCATCCTGCCCGCGATATGCAGGATACCTTCTATCTGTCCGACGAGTTCCTGCTCCGCACCCAGACGTCCGGCGGCCAGATCCGCACCATGGATTCCCAGAAGCCGCCCATCAAGGTGCTCATTCCCGGCCGCGTGTTCCGTTCGGATTCCGACGCCACCCACAGCCCGATGTTCCATCAGATGGAAGGTCTGGTCGTGGATAAGGGCATCACGCTGGGCGACCTGCAGGGCGCACTGAACACCTTCGTGCAGAAACTGTTCGGCGACGACACCCGCACCCGTCTGCGTCCGTCCTACTTCCCGTTCACCGAACCCAGCGTCGAGGTCGATGTCAGCTGCTTCGAGTGCCACGGCAAGGGCTGCCCCCTGTGCAAGCACACCGGCTGGATCGAGGTCCTCGGCGGCGGCGTCGTCAACCGCAAGGTCCTCGAGAACTGCGGCATCGACCCGGATGAGTATTCCGGTTTTGCTTTCGGCATCGGCATCGAGCGCATCGCCATGCTCAAGTATGGCATCAACAACATCGGCCTGATGTTCGAGAACAATCTGGAGTTCCTCAAGCAGTTCCATGAATAAGAGGGGAGAGAGCAAACAATGAAAGTACCTTTCAGTTGGTTAAAAGAATTGGTCGATATCGACGTCACCGCGCAGGAATTGGAGGAAAAGCTCTTCTCCTGCGGCTTTGAGGTCGAGGAGCTGATCCCGCTGGATGCCGGCATCAGCAAGGTCGTCGTCGGCAAGATCGTGGAGATGGAGAAGCAGGAAGGCACGCACCTGACCAAGTGCGTGGTGGACTGCGGCGAGTACGGCCACGACATCCGCATCAGCACCGGCGCAACGAATATGAAGCTGGGCGACTGCGTCCCCGCTGCTCTGGATGGTTCCACCCTCCCGGGCGGCATCAAGATCAAGGCCCGCAAGATGCAGGGTGTGGAGTCCAACGGTATGCTCTGCTCCGGCGAGGAGCTGGGCCTGAACGAGGACCTGTTCCCGGGTTCTGAGGTCTACGGTCTGCTCATCCTGCCCGAGGATTCGGTCCCCGGCACGGATATCGCACCGGTGGTCGGTCTGGATGACTACATCTTCGATATCTCCATCACCGCAAACCGCCCGGACTGCCAGTCCGTCCTCGGCATCGCCCGCGAAGTCTCCGCCATTCTGGGCAAGCCGCTGCACATGCCCGCCATGGATTACAAGACCGTCTGCGACGCCGACGAGCCGATCACCGTCAAGGTGGAAGCACCCGACCTGTGCCCCCGCTATATGGCACACTATGTCCGCAATATCCGGATGGGCGAGTCTCCCCGCTGGATGAAGCGTCATCTGGCACTGTGCGGTCTGCGCTCCATCAGCAATGTGGTCGATATCACCAACCACACCCTGCTGGAAATGGGCCAGCCCATGCACGCCTTTGACCTGAACAAGGTCGCTGGCCGGACCATCGACGTCCGCCGCGCCCACGAGGGCGAGAAGATCGTCACCCTCGACGAGAAGGAGTTCACCCTGAACCCCAACAACCTCGTCATCTGCGATGCCGAGAAGCCGGTGGCACTGGCCGGCATCATGGGCGGTGCAAACTCCGGCATGGACGAGAACACCACCAGTCTGCTGTTCGAGTGCGCCACCTTTGCCCGCGACAGTGTCCGCAAGACCAGCCGTGCACTGGGCCAGAACAGCGATTCTTCCGCCCGCTATGAAAAGGGCGTGGACCGCCACTCTCCCGAGTTGGGCCTTGCCCGCGCTCTGCACCTCATTCAGGAGCTGGATTGCGGCGACATCACCACGCTGGAATACGACCTGACCGATGGCCGTCCGCTGGAGCGCAAGCACATCGTCACCACCCCGGCCAAGATCTGCGGCGTACTGGGCATCACCGTGCCCGACCAGACCATGATCGACATCCTGAAGCGTCTGGAGTTCACGGTGGACGTTCAGGCTGACGGCAGCTGGGACGTCTCCGCTCCGCTCTACCGCGAGGATGTCGAGAGCTTCCCCGATCTGGCCGAAGAGGTCATCCGTGAGTACGGCTATGACCACATCGTGCCCACCTTCCTGAACACCGCCTCGGTCACCAACGGCGGCCTGAACTACGAGCAGAAGCAGCAGCTCAAGACCAAGCGTCTGCTGGCGGCACAGGGCTTCTATGAGGCATCCACGCTGGCGTTCTATTCCAACGCCGAGCTGGATATGCTCCACATCCCCGCTGACGATGCAGCCCGCAAGGCCATCCGCATCCTGAACCCCATCAGCGAGAACCTGTCCATCATGCGCACCCTGCTGACGCCGTCCATGCTGAACGTCATCGTGGACAACCTCAAGAAGGGCAACACCGAGGGCCGTCTGTTCGAGATGGCTCCGGTCTATCTGGCCAAGGAGCTGCCCATCAATGAGCATCCCCACGAGCGCCAGACCCTGTGCATCGGCGCATTTGGTCCGGAAGAGGACTTCTTCACGGTCAAGGGCGCGATGGAAGCGCTGGCCGCCGGCTTTGGCCTGAGCTTCGCCTACGAGCGCGAGACGACGCCTTGGCTGCACCCCGGCATCAGCGCCGCTGTTTCCTGCAATGGCAAGCGTCTGGGCGTGTTCGGCAAGCTTTCCAACGAGATCAACGGCGAGCTGGAGATCGCAAAGGACCAGAAGGACAGCCAGAACATCTATTTGGGCGAGCTGGACTACGAGGCCCTGATGTCCTGCGTGGACGGCGAGCTGCGCTATAAGCCGCTCAGCCCCTATGCATCTGTCAAGCGCGATCTGGCCCTCGTCTGCGAGGAAAAGGTCACCTGCGGCGAGATCGAGGAGACTATCAAAAAGGCAAGCCCGCTCATCACCGATGTCAAGCTGTTCGACATCTACCGCGGTGCAAACCTCGGCGAAGGCAAGAAGAGCATGGCATTCTCTCTGACGCTGGCAGACCCCAGTGCAGAAGTTTCTGCGGAGCAGGTCGAGCGCACCGTCAAGAAGGTGCTGGGCAACCTGAAGTTCAAGCTGGGCATCGAGATCCGCTGAGCATCCAATAAAATCTGACCCAAGGGACCGCTGTGCAAAGGACTGCACGGCGGTCCCTTTTTGCATCTCGTGCAGGAAAACCCGCCCAAGCTCCGTTTTAGAGAGCGAAAGGATGTGGAAAAGATGAAACGTTCCGCTCGAAAAATTCGGAAGAAAAGGATGCGCCGTCTGCTGTTTTGGCTCTTGCTGATTTTGCTGGTGCTTCTGCTGGTGTGGCCGCGCCGGGTGCGGCTGAACGATCTTGTCAGCCCGGAAGCCATCCTCATGGACGACAGCGGGGAAGTGGTGGCGGAAAAGAACGCCGACACACAAATTTATCCGGCCTCGATGACCAAGATGATGACCGTTCTGCTGGCCCTCGAAAACGGCCCCTCGCTGGACCAGAGCGTGACCCTGCCGGAGGACATTTTCCCAAGCTTGCAGGAGCAGGGGGCCTCAATGGCGGGATTCCAGCCCGGAGAGACGGCGACCGTCCAAGACCTGCTGTACGGCGCGATGCTGCCTTCGGGCGCAGAGTGCTGTGAAGCGCTGACCCGGGAGGTGAGCGGCTCAGAGGAAGCCTTCGTGGCCTTGATGAACCAGAAGGCGGCAGAGCTGGGGATGACGAGCACCCATTTTTGCAACCCAACCGGTCTGCACGATCCGGAACATGTGTCTACCGTGCGGGATATGGCGCTTCTGTTGCGGGCGGCGCTGCAAAATGAGACGTTCCGCACCCTCCTGAGCGCTCAGCGCTACACGGTGCAGCCCACGAATCTCCACCCGGAGGGTTTCACGATGGCCAGCACATTTTGGCGGGAACTAGACGGAACGGCCCTGCGGAACGGGACCATTTTAGGCGGCAAGACCGGCTACACCAGCAGCGCGGGCCTCTGCCTTGCCAGCGCCGCACAGATCAAAGGAAAAACGTATTTTCTCGTCACCGCCGGGGCGCAAGGGAACCACGAAACAGAGCCGTATCACATCGAGGATGCCGTCAACATTTACCGCCAGCTGGCACGCTGAACGGATATGCGCAAAATCACTAATTTTTGCGGTAAAATATCGTGCACCCTTATCAAAAGAATCATCTTGAAAAATTACCGCAATCTGTTATAATCTCATTCGTAAATCGCAAAACGTCCTGCCCCTTGTCCGGCAGGGCGTTTTTGTCGGCAAAAAATCGTTTTTGTGATCTGTGATGACCCCCAAAGGAGGGCGCTGATATGACAAAAGACATGACGCAGGGCAGCCCGCTGAAGCTGATCCTTGCCTTTGCGGTCCCGCTGATGCTGGGCAGTCTGTTCCAGCAGTTCTACAATCTGGCCGATACCATCATCGTGGGCCGGTTCGTCGGTGTCGAAGCGCTGGCGGCGGTCGGCAGCGTGGGCGGCCTGAACTATCTGGTGCTGGGCTTCGTCAACGGCATCGCGTGCGGATTCTCCATCCCCATCTCGTGGACCTTCGGCGCGAAGGATTACCATGAGATGCGCCGCTACACGGCCAACGCGGTCTGGCTGTCGGTGTTCTTTGCGGCGGTGCTGACTGTGGTCACCGTGGCGATGACCCGCTCCATTCTGGTCTGGACCAACACCCCGGACAACATCATCGATCTGGCAGATATCTACATCCGCACCATCTTTGTGGGCATCCCGTTCACGCTGCTGTACAACATGACCAGCGCGCTGATGCGTGCCCTCGGCGACAGCAAGCGCCCGCTGTATTTCCTGCTGGTGGCAAGCTTTCTGAACATCGGCTTGGACCTGCTGTGCATCATCGTGTTCAAGATGGGGGTGTTCGGCGCGGCCTTCGCGACCGTGTTCAGTCAGGCCGTGGCCGGTCTGGGCAGTCTGCTCTATATTATGAAGCATTACAGTGAGCTGCGCTGGTCCAAGGAAGAGAGCAAGCTCAGCAAGATGCACTGTGCCAAGCTCTGCAACATGGGTATCCCGATGGGCTTACAGTGCAGCATCACAGCCATCGGCAGCGTGCTGCTGCAGGGCGCCGTCAACGGTTTGGGCAGCGACATCGTGGCCGCGCAGACGGCTGGCGGCAAGGCGGCACAGTTCCTGTCCGTCCCGCTGGAGAGCATCGGCACGGCCATGACGACCTACGCCAGCCAGAACATGGGCGCACATGACCTTGGCCGCGTGAACAAGGGCGTCAATACGGCGCTGGGCATCGGCTGTGTGTACAGCATCGCGTCCTTCCTCATCCTGCGCGTGGCGGATAAGCCGCTGATCGGCCTGTTCCTTGAGGCAGGGGAGGCCGAGATCATGGCAAACGCGCAGAGCTTCATCTTCTGGAACAGCGTGTTCTATATCCCGCTGGCGGTCCTCATCATATACCGCTATACGATTCAGGGTCTTGGCTATTCCGGCTTGGCGATGTTCGCCGGTGTGGCTGAGATGGTGGCCCGCGCACTGGTCGGCCTGTTCGTGCCGATGTGGGGCTACTTTGCGGCCTGTATCGCGAACCCGGTGGCGTGGTTCTTTGCGTGCTTCTTCCTGATCCCGGCGTACATCGTCGTGTACCGCCGTCTGCAAAAGGAAAAGCAGACGCCGCACGCGAACCTGTAAAAAATAAAAAGAAGCGTTTTGCCGCGAGGATGCGTTGCAAAACGCTTCTTTTTATATTATACTATTCATAATTATGTCGTAGAGAGGGCGGTGGAGCCGATGGAGCAGGAATTGGAACAGATCGAGGGGACGGTCGAGGATATCATCTACGAAAATCCGGACAACGGCTACACTGTGTTCGAGATCTCCGGCGGCGGTGTGATGACCGTGGTCTGCGGCATTGTGGGCGAGCTTCACGCGGGCGAAAGCGTCGTCTGCCGGGGCAAATTCGAGAATCACGCCACCTATGGCCGGCAATTCCACGCGCAGGAGTGCGAGACGGACATGCCCAAGGACCTTGAGGCCGTCTACGCTTTCCTTGCAAGCGGGTCGCTGCCGTACATCGGCGCGCGGACCGCGAATAAAATTATTGATAAATTCGGCGCACAGGCGCTGGAAATTATTGCAAACGACCCCGCCCAGCTGACGGCAATTCCCGGCATCTCCGCCGACAAGGCCGACCGCATCCAGCAGGAGTTCAAGCGGATGTTCGGGATGCGGGAATTGATCGCCTATCTGGCGCAGTTCGAGATCAGCCCCCGCCGTGCGATGGAGGTGTTCCGCGTCTTTGGACCCAGTGCGATGAACGCCATCTCGTCGAATCCTTATCTGCTCTGCGGCGAACCCTTGCAGCTGGATTTCCGTCATGCGGACAGCATCGCGCAGTATTATCATATGGAAGGGGACTGCGCCCAGCGGTTGGAAGCCGCCCTTCTGCGCACCCTGCGCCACAACGCGGGCAACGGCCACACCTGTCTGCCCCGCACCCAGCTGCTGGAAACGGCGTCCAACTTCATCCATCAGCCGCCCGAAAAGCTGGCCCGTGCGCTGGACCACTGTATCGAGACGGAAGAACTCGGCGTGAAAATGTTCGACGGGACGCCGTATATCTATCTGCCGGACCTTCTGGCGGCGGAACAGGACATCGCGGACCGTCTGGCGCTGCTGACCCGGCGCGGCAAGCAGACCGCCCGGGACCTCGACAAAAACATACAGGTGCTGGAACTGACGCAGGGCTTTGCCTATGCGCCGCTCCAAAAGGAAGCCATCCGCAAGGCCATGACCGAGAACTGTCTGGTTTTGACCGGCGGCCCCGGCACGGGCAAGACCACAACGGTCAATGCCATTCTGCAGCTGCTCGAGCATCAGGCGGAACGGGTGGCGCTCTGCGCACCCACGGGCCGCGCGGCCAAGCGGCTGAGCGAACTGACCGGACGCAAGGCGTCCACCATCCACCGGCTGCTGGAAGTGGATTACTCCGGCGGCGTGGTCAGCTTCATCCACAACGACAAGAACCTGCTCAAGTGCGATGTCGTCATCCTTGACGAGATGAGTATGGTGGACGTCAAGCTGTTTCAGGCGCTCATTGCGGCCCTGCGCTACAGCTGCCGCATCATCATGGTCGGCGATGCCGACCAGCTGCCCAGCGTCGGACCGGGCAACATTCTGGGCGAGATCATCCGCTCCCAGCTGGTCCCGACGGTCTGCCTGAATGAAATTTTCCGTCAGGCGGCGCGGAGCCTCATCGTCGAGAATGCGCATCATATCATCTCGAACGAGCCGCTGCAAAAGGGCGGCAAGACGGACGATTTCTTTTTTCTGGAATCGGACGGCGACGCGGCGCAGAAGCTGGTCTGCGACTTGGTCACGACTCGTCTGCCCCGCAGTTACGGCTTCGATCCCATCCGGGATATTCAGGTCCTCTGCCCGACCAAGCTCGGCCCCACCGGCACACAGGCCCTCAATGTGGAGCTGCAAAACCTCCTCAATCCGGAACAAAAAGGAAAACCGCAGCTGCAAAGTGCGGCGCGGGTGTTCCGCGTGGGCGATAAAGTAATGCAGGTGCGCAATAATTATGAGATCGTCTGGCAGCGCATCGGCGGTGAACAGGGTGTTGGGGCCTACAACGGCGATATCGGCATCGTGGAATCCATCAACATGCGGGAGCGCTCGATGGTGGTGCGGATGGACGACCGGCGGCTCATCTACCCGGCGGAGAACCTCAATGAGCTGGAGATCGCTTACGCCATCACGGTACACAAAAGTCAGGGCAGCGAGTTTCCGGCGGTGATCCTGCCGGTGGCGCAGGTGCCGCCAAGGCTCTGCTACCGCAATCTGTTCTACACCGGCGTGACCCGCGCCCGGAAGCTCTGCATCGTCACGGGACGGCGGGACGTCGTGAACCGGATGATGAGCAACGTCCGGCAGAACCTGCGGTACAGCGGCCTGTGCGCCCTGCTGCAGCAGGGCATCCCGGCAGAGCAGAAGAAGCTGGAAGAATGATGCAAAGCCCAGCGGGATGGGTTTATTTTTCCGCACAACTATGTTATACTAAAACGTGTTTTGATTTCCCGGCCAAAATTGGCATTTCAGGATAGAACTAGGGGACGCAGAGAAAGGAACATCACATTATGGCACAGAATGATATCGGCATCGATCTGGGAACAACGACCATCATCATCGCGCAGGAGGGGCAGGGCGTCGTGCTCAACCAGCCCAGCGTCGTGGCGGTGGACACCCGCAAGAACTCGGTGCTGGAGGTCGGCGACAAGGCGCTGGCCATGGTGGGCCGCACGCCCAACTATATTTCCGCAATTTTCCCGCTGAAGGACGGCGTCATCAGCGACCACACCATGACCCGTGAGCTGATCTGCCGCTTCGTCAATCAGGTGTACAGCTCCCACATGGTCAAGCCCCGGGTGGCGGTCTGCGTGCCCGCGGCCATCACCGGCATCGAGAGCGACGCCGTGGTCGAGGCCGTCATGGCGGCGGGTGCACGTCAGGTCTACCTGATCGATGAGCCGATCGCGGCAGCGCTGGGTTCCGGCATCGACATCACCCAGCCCGACGGCCGAATGATCATCGATATCGGCGGCGGTACGACGGATATCGCGGTCCTGTCGCTGGGCGGCAAGGTCAAGGCGACCAGCGTCCGCGTGGCGGGCAACCACTACGATGATGAGATCCTGAAGCACGTCCGCAACAAGTTCAGCATCGCCATCGGCCAGCGGACCGCAGAGCAGCTGAAGAAGAACGTGGCATGCTGCCCCCAGAAGGCCGATTTCAACGAGACGATGGAGGTCAAGGGCCGCAGTCTGCTGACCGGTCTGCCCATCCGCGTCAATGTTTCCACCAGCGACTTGTATGAGCCGGTCATGATGCTCAGCGAGCAGATCGGCACGGCGGCCCATCAGGTGCTGGAAAAGACGCCCCCGGAACTGGCGGGCGATATCTTCCGCAACGGCGTGGTGCTGACGGGCGGCGGCGCTCAGCTGCACGGTCTGCCGGAGTACCTCAGTCAGGAACTGAAGGTCAACGTCGAAGTCTCCCCGGACCCCGTGAACTGCGTGGCGCTGGGCACGGCCATGAGTCTGGGCGTCCGCGACAAGCTGGAGACCGGCTTTACCGACGCAACGCCCCGCATCGGCCGCCGCTGAGCGAAGCACGGTCCTTCACAGATAAGAAAAAATTGTGATGTTTTTTGTTCATACTTGTTGAATCGGGCCGGAAAATATTGTATAATAATTTCAAATCGGTTTTTTGCGGGCGGAGGTTTGCTTTCGTCGGCGAAACAATAAATGACTAGGAGGAAGACCATGAGTTTGGGTTCTGATGTGGTTATCACCATTACCGGTATCGTGCTGGTTTTTGCGATCCTTGTCCTGCTGATGGCGATCATCACGCTGGAGGGCAAGATCTTCGACGGCATGAATGCGAAGAAGGCTGCAGCAAAGGCTGCTGCGCCCAAGGCTCCTGCCGCAAAGCCGGCCGCACCTGTTCAGCAGGCAGCTCCCGCTCCTGTGGTGGAAGAGGGCATTCCCGGCGATGTTGTGGCTGCGATTATGGCCGCGATCCACGCAATGGGCAATGGCAAGTATACCCTCAAGGCCGTGCGCCGCAGCAAGAATGGCTGGGGCAAGGCCGGTGTCAATGACACCACCGCACCTTTTTAACACAGGAGGAAGAACATGACACAGTTTATTAGTACTCTGGTCGGTATTTTCCAAAGTTCCGGTTTTGCACAGTTCGGCGAACCGGGCGGCTATCTGTACGCGATCATGATTTGCGTCGGCTGCTTTTTGCTGTACCTGGCCATCGTAAAAGAATTTGAGCCTCTGATCCTGCTGCCCATGGCATTTGGCATGATCCTTGCCAACCTGCCCGGAAGCGGCATCATCCACATGCAGTATTTCGTCGGTGATGGTCTGGAGCATCCGATGTGGATCGAGATCCTGAACAACGGCGGTCTGGCAGATATGCTCTATATGGGCGTCAAGCTGGGCATCTACCCGCCGCTGATCTTCCTCGGCATCGGCACGATGACCGACTTCGCACCGCTGATCTCCAACCCCAAGAGCTTGCTGCTGGGCGCTGCTGCTCAATTCGGTATTTTCGGTACTTACATGGGCGCCCGTCTGCTGGCTGCTACCGGTCTGGTGGACTTCACCCAGAAGCAGTCTGCTGCCATCGCCATCATCGGCGGCGCAGATGGTCCTACCGCAATTTTCGTTACCTCTCGTCTGGCTCCGGAACTGTTGGGCAGTATCGCCGTTGCGGCGTATAGCTACATGGCTCTGGTCCCCGTTATCCAGCCGCCTATCATGAAGGCTCTGACCACCAAGAAAGAGCGTACTGTCGTCATGAAGCAGCTGCGTACCGTGACCAAGACCGAGAAGATCATCTTCCCCATCATGGTCACCATCATCGTTTCCCTGATCGTTCCGGATGCCGCCGTTCTGGTCGGCATGCTGATGCTGGGCAACCTGATGAAGGAGTCCGGTGTTGTGGATCGTATCCAGAAAACCGCTGGCAATGAGCTGATGAATATCATCACCATCTTCCTGGCTCTGTCGGTCGGCTGCACCACTTCTGCAAATACCTTCCTGAACACCCGCACCCTGTTCATCATCGTGCTGGGCCTGATCGCATTCTCCTTCGGTACGGCTGCCGGCGTTCTGTGCGGCAAGGTCATGTATAAGCTGACCGGTGGTCAGGTCAACCCCCTGATCGGTTCCGCTGGCGTTTCTGCTGTTCCTATGGCTGCCCGTGTTTCTCAGAAGGTCGGCCAGAGCGAGAACCCCTCCAACTTCCTGCTGATGCACGCAATGGGTCCCAACGTCGCTGGCGTTATCGGCTCTGCTGTTGCTGCTGGTATCCTGATCAACATCTTCGGCTAAGGCGCATCTTGGCAAACTGAATTTTGCACCGCCCATCCATGGACTCGTGTCATGGATGGGCGGTTTTTTATGCTGGAAACTCTGTGCAATGGGAGTCAAATGTGATATACTATATCTTAGTGATTCACGCGAAAATAGCTTAAAGAACAGGTGAAACAATGGCAACAACTCTCAAGCAGGAATTTTGTGCCCTGCGTGATACCTACATTGAAAAACAGTTTGGCCGCCTGAACGAGATGCAGCGGGAGGCTGTGTTTACCACCAACGGTCCGCTGCTGATTCTGGCGGGCGCTGGCAGCGGAAAAACGACCGTTCTGGTCAACCGCATTGCAAATCTGATCCGATTCGGTTCGGCGCACGGCTCCTCATGGACCCCCCGCGAGGTGGAGGAAGAGGACGTCAAGGCCCTGCGCATGGCCATCATGACCGGGACCGACGCCCCCGCTTGGCTGGATGGGATGCTTCGCAAAGATGCCGTCCGCAGTTGGAACGTCATGGCGATCACCTTTACCAATAAGGCGGCGGGAGAGCTGAAAGAGCGTCTGCGGAACATGCTGGGCGGGGAAGAGGGCGACGAAGTGTTCGCGTCTACCTTCCATTCGGCTTGTGTCCGTATCCTGCGCCGCTGGGCGGAGGAGATCGGCTACCCGAAGAGCTTTACCATCTACGACACGGATGATTCCCAGCGGGTGATGAAGGCAGTCTATAAAGAACTGAGCATCGACGAGAAGTCTTTGGCGGTCAAGACTGCAATCAATATGATGAGTTCTCGAAAAGATCAAATGGTCAGTACTTCTGACGCACTAAAGGACCCAACACTTGGCGTTAAAGGCAAGTATGACCGTTATAAGTGCGGAATTTCTGCCAAAGCGTACGCGGCCTACGAGAAGAAACTGAAGGATGCAGGTGCGTTCGATTTTGACGATTTGATTTACTATACGGTCCAGCTCCTTGCAGAGCACGACGAAGTGCGCGAATTTTACCAGAACAAATACCGCTATCTGCTGGTGGACGAGTATCAGGACACCAGCGTAGCGCAGTTCCGGCTGGTCAGTCTGCTCACCGGACCGGAAAAGAACATCTGCGTCGTCGGCGACGATGACCAGAGCATTTACCGATTCCGTGGCGCGACCATCGAGAATATCCTCAATTTCGAACGCATCTATCCGGGAACCAAGACCATCCGTCTGGAACAAAACTACCGTTCTACGTCGAATATTCTGAATGCTGCAAACTGTGTCATCCAGCACAACACCGAGCGCAAGGGCAAGACGCTCTGGACCAAGAACGGCGAAGGCGACAAGGTGCAGGTCTACACGGCGGAAAATGAGCAGGATGAGGCAATGCACATCGCGGACGTCATTGGTCAGCACCTGAAAGAGGGCGGCCACCTGTCCGACCATGCGGTGCTTTACCGGATGAACGCACAGTCGAACCCCGTGGAAGCGTACTTCACCCGCGCGGGCATCCCGCACAAGATCGTGGGCGGTCAGCGCTTCAACGACCGCAAGGAAGTCAAGGATATCCATTCGTATATGTCCATCGTCTCGAATGCGCGGGACGATGTGCGTCTGCGCCGCATCATCAACGAGCCTGCGCGAAAAATCGGAAACACGACGATCGAGGTCATCGCGGACCTTGCTGCGCAGGAGAACACCAGTATGCTGGAAATCATCAGCCACGCGGACCAGTACGCGCGGCTGTCCCGGTCTATCATGCCGCTGCTCAAATTCTGGCAGATCTACGAGAAACTGCAGGAGTCTCTGGAAACGCGGACGCTGGACGAATTTGCGTCCGATGTCATCGAGCTGACCGGTTACAAGGCCATGCTGGAAGCGGACATTGCCAAGGGCCACGAGGATGCGGCGGACCGCTTGCAGAACCTTGGCCAGCTGGTCAACAACGTCAAGAACTACTGCGACCAGCACGGCGAGGACGCCACGCTGGAAGGCTATCTGGAAGATATCGCCCTCATCAGCGATATCGACAGCTACAACGAGAGCAGCGATCAGGTGGTCCTGATGACCATCCACTCGGCCAAGGGCTTGGAATTTCCCTATGTGTTCCTCATCGGCATGGAAGAGGGCGTGTTCCCCAGCGAGATGAGCAAATATTCCGAGGCCGACCTTGAGGAAGAGCGCCGCTTGGCCTATGTCGGCATCACCCGCGCCAAGAAGGAGCTGTACATCTCCAACAGCGTCACCCGGATGCTCTATGGCCGGACCCAGCGCAACGAGCCCAGCCGGTTCCTGCGCGAGATCGAGCCGGAATACATTGAAGAGACGCGCAGTCCGTCCTTTGAGCGGCGCTCCCGCTTGGGCGGATGGGGTTCGGAATACAGCGATACCGTTCCCGGCGGAGCATCGGGCTATTCCGGTGCGTCCGGCTGGGGCCGGAGCAGCTATGGTTCCGGCTACGGTTCGGGATCTGGCTCCGGAAACCGCTCCAATTATCTGAACGCGGAGTACAACGGCGGGAGCCGTGGGTTCGGGTCCGGATATGCAGGGCGCGGGTCGTCCGCTTCTAATTCTGGCGGAAACACAGGCGGTTTTGGCTCCAACTACAGCCGCTCTGCCGCCCCTAAAGCCCCGGAAAGGTCGGTGCAGTTCTCGGTCCCGGCCCCGAAACCGGCCGCAAACACCCCCAAGCACTACGAGCCGGGGGATATCGTGGAGCATAAGGTGTTCGGACGCGGCAAGGTGCTCAAAGTCAAGCCCGCCGCAGGAGATCAGATCGTAGAGATCAATTTTGAAAAGGTCGGCGTCAAAAAGACGATGGCGAACTTCGCCCCGCTGACCAAGATAACGGAGGAATGACAGATGATGACGGTTCGATTGATCGCCTATACCCCAGAGCCGGAAAAGGTGGTGGCAGCGGCGGCCAAGCTCTGCTATTCCGATGCGCACATCACCGACCTGCTGGACGGGCTGGACGACGAAAAAACGGCAAAGTTTCTGAATATGCTCAGTGACCTCGGCCATGCCAGCCCCATTGAACATGCCAGCTTCACCTTTGGCATCGAGGGTGTCAGCCGCACGCTGCTGGCCCAGATCACCCGCCACCGCATTGCATCGTTCAGCGTTCAAAGCCAGCGCTATGTCCGTTTGGACGATTTCCGCTATGTCATCCCGCCCGAGATCGAGGCCATCCCTGAAGCAAAGGAAGCCTTTATCGCGAGTATGAACGAGGATGCCAAGCGCTACCTCGACCTTGTGCAGAAGCTGGAGGACGGGCACACCGCCCGCCTTATGGCCGAAGGACTGCCTGAAAAACAGGCCCGTGCCAAGGCGTCCAAACAGGCCAACGAGGACGCACGCTTCGTGCTGCCCAACGCCTGTGAGACGAAGATGGTCGTCACGATGAACGCCCGCAGTCTGCAGAACTTCTTCCATCTGCGCTGCTGCAACCGGGCACAGTGGGAGATCCGCGCGCTGGCCGAGGAGATGCTTCGGCTGGTCTATCCGGTCGCGCCGCATCTGTTCCGTACGGCGGGACCGGCGTGCGTGTCCGGCCCCTGCCCGGAGGGCAAGATGTGCTGCGGCAAGACCGCTGAGGTGCGGGACCGCTATGCAGCGCTGAAGGGGGAACAGGCATGAGCAAGGGAAAGCTGATCGTGCTGGAAGGGCTGGACGGCAGCGGCAAGGCCACACAGGCAAAGCTGCTGGCCGAAAAGCTGACCGCCGAAGGAAGAGCGGTGCGGGAAGTGAGCTTCCCGAACTATGCCAGCGATTCCAGCGCACTGGTCAAGATGTATCTGGCCGGCCAGTTCGGCGAAAAGCCGGACGATGTGAACGCCTACGCGGCCTCGACGTTTTATTCGGTGGACCGCTATGCGGGGTATAAATCGGATTGGGGGACGTTCTACGAGAACGGCGGCGTCATCGTCGCCGACCGCTACACGACCTCCAACGCCGTCCACCAGTGCTCGAAGCTCCCGCCGGAACAGTGGGAGAGCTTTCTGCAATGGCTGTTTGATTTCGAGTTCCGGCTGCTGGGACTGCCCGCGCCGGACTGCGTGATCTACTTACAGGTGGACCCCGCCGTGAGCCAGAAGCTGATGACCCAGCGCTACCACGGCGACGAGAGCAAAAAGGATGTCCACGAGAAGGATGTGGAGTACCTGAAGCGGAGCCGCCGCGCCGCCGAATTTTGTGCGGCGCATCTCGGCTGGCAGACCGTTGCCTGTTCGGAGGGCGATTCCATGCGCAGCATCGAAGCCATCCAGCAGGAAGTGCAGAAGCTGGCGGAACAGGTCCTGTAACAGGACTGGATAAAAAATGAGCAAGGAGGAATCCTATTTCATGTACCGTTTGATGCAGCCGTCCGACCGGGCGGAGATCACCACGCTGTGGCAGCGTGAGCACGGAGACTCGGAAGCTTTCGTCATGAAAGTCCTCGAGCAGTTTGCGGGCGAACAGAACGTCTACGTCGCCGAGGAGAATGATCGGATCGAAGCGGTGGTGCTGGCAGTCCCAGTCACCTTGCAGGGCCGCACGGGCTGTTACCTTTACGGCCTGACCGGGCAGGGGAGCCTGATCCTGGCGGGCCTTGTGGACCATCTCTGCGCCCAGCAGCGGGCAAAAGGGGCGGGATTCGTGGTGACCGTCCCGACCGGGCCGGAACAGGCCGCGCTGCTGCAGGACAAGGGATTCCAGTGGGCGTTCCCGCTGCGGTGTCTGCCCCGCGAGGTGGAGCGCAACCTGTGGAGCCAAGCTGAATTCGACTCGGTGACCGCGAAAAAGCTCTGCGAACTGCGGGCGCGGTTCTGGCCGGATACGGTCCAGCTCCCGCCGGAGCAGATGGCGGTCGTGTTCGGCGACCTGTACTCCCGCGGTGCGACCATCGTGTCCAGCGAAGAAGGCTACGGCATCTATTTCCGCAAAGAGGATACCCTTTATTTTGTTGAGATGATGGCTTCCGGCGACCGTGCCGCCGAAAAGCTGATGGAAGCGGCCCGCGAAAAAGAAGTCATCGTGGAAAAGGCTGTCATCACCGTGGGCGCGGCGCAGAACCTCTTCCTTGGAGAGGGCAAGCGGCAGGACTACGGCATGATCCGCTTTGAGGGTGAGCCTTTTGATGTGAGCGAAAGCTACATGCGGCTGATGATGGACTGAAAGGGAGCTGAGTATGGCAAAAAATACCCCCCAAAAACATCATAAAAAGGGCGGTGCAGCGAAAGTCTTTTTGATTTTGCTGCTGATCGTTCTGCTGGCGGCGGGAGCGGTTTTTCTGCTGGCCAAGCGGGAGATCGACGGCACAGATGCCCCCGGGGAAGCGGTCACGGTCAAGATCGAGCAGGGCAGCGGCGTGAGCTCCATTGCCCAAAAGCTCAAGGACGCGGGCGTGATCCATTCCGCCCAGCTCTTCCGCTGGTACGTCGGCCGCGAGGGGGCAGCGGCAAAGCTGCAGTACGGTGAATTTTCGCTGGAACCCGGCAGCTCCTACGATGCCCTTATCGAAGCCCTTTCGGAGTATGCCAAGGCAGAGTCGGTGCGCTTGACCTTCCCGGAGGGCACGACCGCCATCGCGATTGCCAACATGATGGAAAAAGCCGGTCTGTGCACCGCCGAGGAGTTCCTTGAGGAAGCCAACACCGGCGATTTCAGCGAGTACAAATTCTGGAAGTACGTCCCGGATGACGAGAACGCCCCCGACCGCTTTCTGAAGTGCGAGGGGTATCTCTTCCCGGACACCTATGAATTTTTGGTGGAGGATACCGTCCACAACTACGTTGCAACGTTCTATTCGCATTTTGATAAGCAGTTCACTGACGAGATGTACAAGGAGCTGGACCAGCAGGACCTGAGCCTGTCGGAGGTCATCACGCTGGCGTCTTTTGTACAGGAAGAAGCCGGAAACGATCAGGACTCCAACGTGGCGCAGGTGTTCCGCAACCGGTTGGCGGAGGATTCGCCCTATCCAAAACTGCAGAGCAACACGTCCAGTTACGTCCAGAGCGACGAGGACAACAACTATCTGTGGAACTGGGTCGCGCCCTATTACGGCGGCTGGGATAAAATTCCGGACCACATCCGGGAAGCCTACGATACCTACACCTGCATCGGTCTGCCCGCCGGCCCCATCTCCAACCCGGGGATGGCCGCCATTCAGGCCGCGCTGGACCCGCAGCCAGATGACGAGGTCAAGGACTGCTATTTCTTTGTGACCGACCTGAGCGGCCATTACTACTATGCCCGCACCTACGCGGAGCACCAGACCAACTGCGCCAAGGCTGCAGAGGTCAATCAGAGTTTGAAAAAATAAGAGGTTTATTATGCTGCAAATCCCGGAACTTCTGTCTCCTGCGGGCGATCTGGAACGCCTGCGTTATGCCATCAACTACGGCGCAGATGCAGTCTACTGCAGTCTGCCCGAGTTCGGAATGCGCTCAGCCCCGGCGAATTTCACGCCGGAACAGCTGACAGAGGGCGTCATCTATGCCCACGCCCGCGGCCGCAAGGTCTATCTGACCATGAACACCCTGCCCACCAATGAGGAAGCAGACCGTCTGCCGGATGCCATCCATTCGGCGGCTTCGGCGGGCGTGGATGCTTTCATCGTGGCGGACCTCGGCGTGCTGGAAGCGTGCAAGCAGTTTGCACCGGATATCGACGTGCACATGTCCACCCAGACGGGCATCACCAACTGGGCGGCTGCCCGTGCGGCCTACAATATGGGCGCAAAGCGCGTCGTGCTGGCCCGTGAGCTGACGCTGCAGGATATCGCGACCATCCGCGACAAAACGCCCCCGGAACTGGAGATCGAAGCCTTTGTGCACGGCGCAATGTGCATGAGCGTTTCGGGCCGGTGTCTGCTGTCCAACTACATGACCGGCCGCGACTCCAACCGGGGCCAGTGCGCCCAGCCCTGCCGCTGGAAATACTACCTGAGCGAGGAGACCCGCCCCGGCCAGCTCTACGAGATCGGCGAGAACGAGAACGGGAGCTATATCCTCAACGCGAATGATATGTGCACCGCGCCCTTCCTTGACCTCATCTGCAAGGCGGGCGTGGACAGTCTGAAGATCGAGGGCCGCGCTAAGACCTTCTACTATGTGGCCAGCGTCACGGCGGCGTACCGCAAAGCGCTGGACCAGTATCTGGCCGACCCCATGAACGACAACTTTGAACTGCCGGACGAAGTCTTGGCCGAGCTGACCCGCACCAGCCACCGCCATTACTCCCCGGGCTTCTACTTTGGCCGCGAACAGGCCAAACAGGCCACCGACAGTGCCACCTACATCCGCGAATGGGAGTTCGTGGGCACGGTGGACGGCTGGGAGAATGGCGTTGCAAGCTGCCAGCAGCGGGGCAAGTGGACTCTTGGCGACACGCTGGAAGTGCTCTGCCCGGACGGCCGCAGCATCCCGCTGCATCCGGAGTGGATCAAGAATGAGGCAGGGGAGCAGGTGGAATCCACGCCCCACGCGATGGAGCACTACACCATCCCCACGCCGGAACTGCCCCCGATGAGCCTTCTGCGCCGGAAGGTTTAAGATGTAAAAGGCCGATAATCCGGACCTACAAAAACGCAATCAGAAAAAGGCTGCTGCAAGTCAACCCTCTGTCTCACCCCATGGCTCTCCGCAAAGGAAAGCCGCGGGTGTGATGAAGAAGCTGACTGCAGCAGCCTTTTTGTTGCAACTTAGTCCAGTTTGAGCTTGGAAAAATCGGTGCAGAGGTATTCATATGCCTTATCGGTGACCTGAAAGCCCATCTTGGCATACATATCTTTGGGCGTGTCGTCCGGGTCGGCGTGAAGATACAGGATCTCTCCGCGTTTCTGGGCGGTTTCGGCAACATGCCGGATCAAAGTCGTGGCGATATACCGATGGCGGAACTCCTCGCCCACCAGAAGGCTATCCATGCAGACATACCCGCCTGACGGATAGATGTAGCAGGAACCCGCCAGCTGTCCGTTCCAATAGGCCCCGAGGAAGGTCAGTTTTTCCCGCAGACGATGGTTGTTCCGCACGGTGAAATCCTCCCCGTACAGAGGGCCGTAGTATCGCAGTTCGTGCTGTTCCAGCTCGTCAAAATCCGGGGTGCGGATGGAGACTTCCGGGTTGGTTTTCCAGCCGCTGATGTCGGCATCCTTTGGCAAAACCATCGTCAGGGTCGAGTCTCCTTCAAGCCCGAATGCGTTGCCCAGCGGCTCGTGACCTTCCAGCTTGAGAAAGGCATCGCCCCGCGCTTTCTGATAAGCCAGCGCGGCCCGGACTTCCTCCACAGAGGGCTGTCCGGAATAGAAAAACGAGTTGTGGTCGTATTTGTCTCGCAGCTGGTCGTCCTCCCGCTTGGTCAGATGCTCGGAAAAGGGGCGGGAAACCGAAAACAGTGCAGTAAAGCGTTCATCGATGGTTCTTGTCGGATTCATAGTGCTTCTCCTGAAAGTGAAATTGAATTGAGTATACCACAGTTCCCCGGAAAAGAACACCCCCCCCTGCGGGAGCGCAGTTAGTTTGCCGCCAATGCATCCAGAATTTCGCGGGCCTGACGGATGGTGGTTTCGCTGGTCTGCCAGAGGTCAAATTCCGAGAAGCCGGGAAGTCCCATCGGGACGCCCTCCCGGCGGAAGGTCATCCGGCTGTCCAGTACCTGCTTGCCGGAAAGGTGGAATGCATGTGCGCCCGTCTCTGCGGCAAGAGCGGGGAGGTTGCTGGGCGAGACGCCCGCGCCGACCAGAATTTCGATGCGGCCTTCGGCGCGGCAGACCAGCTCGCGGAGCAGGGAAGCCCCGGCGGGGGCGCTTGCGGCTTGTCCGCTGGTGAGGATGGTAGTCAGGCCCAGCTCACAGGCGGCTTCCAGCGCGGCATAGGGGTCCCGGCAGACATCAAATGCACGATGGAGCGTCAGAGCTACCGGACGCCCTGCGGCGTCGGCGGCAGATCTCGCAGCGGCGTAGATGGGGCGCAGGGCGTCCACATCCAGCGCACCGTCCGGCGTCAGAACGCCGGTCACGATGCCGTCCGCCCCGGCTTCGACCAGAGCGGCGGCGGATTCGGCCATCTGTTCCAGCTCCCAGTGGTCATAGCAGAAATCGCCGAAGCGGGGGCGGAGCAGGGCGCGGACCGGCAGACCGGTTTCGGCCTTGACCTGACGCAGAAGGGCAAGGCTGGGCGTCGTGCCGCCAACAATGAGGTCGGCGCAAAGCTCCAAGCGGTCTGCGCCGCCGTTCTTTGCCGCCAGTGCGCTGGCGGTGCTGTCAACACAGACTTCGAGGGTGTAGGACATTTTGGGATTCTCCTTTTAGATTTAACAAAACCCGCCAACAGAAACTGCTGACGGGTCTTGCTGTTTGGAAAAACTTATTTTACAGATTCAAGGAACCGCACGAAGCCCGCGCGTCCGGCCTCGTCCAGCTTGTAAACACCGGCATCGGCCAGAACTTCAGCAAAGACATGGCCGATCTCATCCTGCACGATGCTGTGAACATTTTCTGCGTTTAGATCGGGGTGGCGGGACAAGAACTCGCCCGCCCACTCGGCGTGCTTCTGGATGTTCTCGCCATACTCGGAAGCGGGGGTGCGGTTGACCAGAGCTGTTTCCAACTCGGCCATCTCGCCCTTCAAGCGGCTGGGCAGAACGGCCAGACCCATGACTTCGATCAGGCCGATATTCTCCTTTTTGATGTGGTGGAGCTTTGCGTGGGGGTGATAGACGCCCAGCGGATGCTCCGGCGTGGTGATGTTGTTGCGAAGCACGAGGTCGAGCTGGAACTTGCCGTCCCGCATCCGGGCGATGGGGGTGATGGTGTTGTGCGGCTCACCGTCCGTCTCGGCAAAGATGAAGCACTTCTCATCAGAATATCCGCGCCATGCCGTCAAAATCTTGTCGGCCAGCTCCACCAGACGGGTATCGTCGGCGCAGGTCAGGCGGATGCAGCTCATGGGCCAGTGGACGATGCCGGCTTCCACATCCTCATAGCCGGGGAAGGTCCATGCCTTTTCGATGGGCGCTTTGGCCATGGCAAATTCGTAGTGGCCGCCTTGGAAGTGGTCGTGGCTCAGGATGCTGCCGCCGACGATGGGCAGATCCGCGTTGCTGCCCACGAAATAGTGGGGGAACAGCGCCACGAAGTCCAGCAGCTTGCGGAAGGTGGCCCGCTCGATCTTCATGGGGGTGTGCTGATTGTTAAACACGATACAGTGCTCGTTATAGTAGACGTAGGGGCTGTACTGCAGGTTCCATGCGCTGTCGTTGATGGTCAGCGGGATGATGCGGTGATTCTCGCGGGCGGGATGGTTCATCCGGCCGGCATAGCCCTCGTTCTCCACGCAGAGCTGGCACTTGGGATAGGCGCTCTGGGGAGCCAGCTTGGCGGCGGCAATGGCTTTGGGGTCCTTTTCGGGCTTGGAAAGGTTGATGGTGATATCCAGATCGCCGTAGGGGGTCTTGGTGACCCACTTCAGGTCCCGCTTGATGCGGTAGCGGCGGATGTAGTCGGTGTCCTGACTGAACTCATAAAACCAGTCGGTGGCGGCCTGCGGGCCTTCGTTCTCGTAGCGCTCCTCAAAGTTGGCGCGCACGATGGAGGGACGCGGGGTCAGCACGCCCATGAGTTTGGTGTCAAAGAGGTCACGGGCGGTGGAGTTGTCCTCGCACACGCCGCGGGCCACAGCGTCATTGACCAGCGTTTTCAGGATGGCTTCGAGGTCCGTGTAGCAGACTTCGCCTTCCGGTTCGGTGAAGCTGTCCAGCTGCAGGGTCATGAGCAGCTGATTACGGATGTAAATTTCGTCGTCGGGCAGGATCAGGCCGGTGTCCAGACCATAATTGACGAGCTGTTGGATCGCAGTCGAGATCACAGGACAGCGCCCCCTTCCGGACGGATGCTCAGCACATGGCAGCGGCCCTCGCCGAGGATGGCTTCCATCTGTGCCTTAAAGTCGGCCAGCAGCTCGACCGGCACGAAAGCCTGAACTGTGCCCGCAAATCCGCCGCCGTGGACGCGGACTGCGCCATGGCCGTTCAGGATGTGCTTGGCGGCGGCGATGGTCACAGCCACCTCCTGATGCTCCTTGTACCCGGCGGGGATGACGTTCTGCAGATACTCCCAGCTGCTCAGGCCGGACTCGTTGACCAGCTGCAGGAAGGCGTCGAAGTCTCCGGCGCGCAGGGCTTCCACCTGCTTGGTCACGCGGTCATTATCGGCGTAGACATGGAACGCGCGCAGGACGGCACGGTCGCCGCACTGTCTGCGGCACTCGGGCAGCTTGGCGAGGAACGTCTCGAACGGGACCTCGCGCAGGACCTCGCCGCCGCAGACCGCAGCCACCGCGCGGCAGTCCGCCGGAATGGCAGCATACTCGTCGGTCAGATCGGCGTGGTCGGCGCCGGAATCCAGAATGCAGAGCGCAAGGCCCGCCTTGGAGAAATCGACCTGCACCGGCTCGACGATGGGGTGGGCCGGATCGGCGAAATCGATGGTGATGATGTTGCCGACGCTGGAAGCCATCTGGTCCATCAGGCCGCAGGGCTTGCCAAAGTAGACGTTCTCCGCCCACTGGCCGATCTGCGCAATGGCGATGGGGGAGACTTTTTCGGTCATGAAGCAGTCATTGAGGATGACGCCGATGAGCACTTCGAACGCTGCAGAGGACGAAACGCCGCTGCCTTTGGGCACGTTGGAAGAGATGTACACATCCAAGCCGGACAGGGCCGCGCCGCGCTCCTTGAAGGCTTCGCACTCGCCGCGCAGCAGGGACATGGTGGTGTTTTCCTCTTCCTTGCGGGCAGCGAGGTCGGCCAAGTCGATGACGCACAGGTCATAACCCTCGCTCTGGACGCGCAGCTGGTTCAGGCTGTTGGGGGCGGCCGCCGCGATCATATCGATGTTGACGCTGCCGGCCAGCACGCGGCCATGCTGATGGTCGGTGTGGTTGCCGCCGATCTCGGTGCGGCCCGGGGCGCTGTACAGTCCGGCAGTCTCGTGTGCACCGAAGGTGGTTTCCAGCCCGTCCAGCACGGCTTCGTACCGTGCGGCGTGCGCGGGGGTCTGCTCCGGGGCGCAGCAATACAGCGAAGCCAGACGGTCGGTGTGGACGCCGCCGGAAAGCTCCTGCTTCCAGACAGAAATGGATTTCATCATGGCGAGTTCCTCCTCTGAACAAATCGAGCAAAATAACGTCACAGCCCACAGGACGGGCTGTGGGTGGATCTCTACCCTTATAATAAAGAATCTCTGCGAAAAAGACCATGCGTTATTGTTGCATCTCAATGCAAAGTTGCAAAAACTTTGCGGGTGAATTTTGTGCAGAAATTCCTGCAAGAGAGCTGAAAAAATCCTCCAAACCGGAAAAGCATTGGCGACAAACCACAAAGAATTGCCCTTTGCAGCGGGATGACGGAATGTTTTCCGATATGGAGGATTGGATTTTTCAGACGCCGGGATGGAAATCCGGGCCGGTCAGCCCGTCGAGGTTGAGCATCCCTTCCAGCGCGGCGACGTCGGCGGAGACGTCCAGTGCATCGGACTGGAACAGCTTGTCCAGCTGGTTCTCAAAGGCCGTGATGAGCAGGTCCATGGAGCGTTCGATGCTCTGCTTGGCGTCGGTGATGTTTTCGCCCTGAATGTCCTGCGCAGAGAGCTGGGCGTAAGTATTCAGAAGCTTCAGGGCCGTGGGCAGATAGTAGTCCATGAACTTTTGCAGCTGGGCTTTTTTGTCAGGGTCCTTTTTCGCCAGCGCGAAGATGCGGGCGCTCAGCTCTTCCAGACGGGAAATTTTGGCGGTCATCACCGGGTCAGGGATGGCATCGTTCGCCTGACGGAGCTGCTGCTGAAGGGATGCATACTGGTCCTGCGGGTCCTGCTGGGGAGCGGGTTCCGGGGCAGCGGCCTCGGGCGGCTGGGGCGCCGCGCCCCGCACGACAAGGACATTGGTGCGGTAGTCGATGTAGGCGTCTGCGCCGAAATAACCGTGGTCGATGGCCTGTTCTACGGCCGCGCGGCCCTTGGCGGCGTCGATACCGGCCGCAGCGAACAGCTCGTCCAGCGGGATGTTGTCGCGATTGCCGACGATCTTATCCAGTTTGTGTTCCAGCTTGCGGGCGCGGTCCATCCGCAGACCCGTGAACAGAGCCGCGCCGCCGCCTACGACCTGAGCCAGACCGGTGAACAGCTCGCCGAAGTCCTGATAGTAGGCCCACAGGTCTGCCACATCGACCAGATTTCCGATGCCGACCAGCAAAAAGATGCCGCCGAAGATGGTGCACAGGGTGGTGAGGGCCTTGTGCCACTTTTTGGCGTTCTTCTGCTCTGCGGTGGGCGTGTCGTTGCCGTAGACCGTCTCATTGTCCCAAGTTTGGGTGCTGGCTTTGGCAGCGCGGGTGTCCTCCGGGCGGGCATCATGGGGAAGATCGGTGCTGCCCTCCTCTTTTTTCAGGGCATCGCGGTCGATGGCGCGCAGGATGAAAAACGCAACGCCCAGCCACGGCGACATGGCAAACAGGACCAGCAGCGCGATGGTGGGGATGCGGGCAAGAAAATGCTTGTTGCGGTTTGGCTCCATGGGACAACTTCCTCCTAAACAAAAAGAACCGTGTTCCACTTTATTATAGCGGAACGCGGCTCTTTTGTTAAGAGATATTTTTCTTGGGGAGTAAAAAGGGGAGTAAAGCCTTACTTCATCAGGCTGCAAACAGCTTCAGCATAAGCGGCGGGATCATCCACAGGCAGACCCTCGATGAGCTGTGCCTGTGCATAGAGCAGGTCGCTGTATTTCTTCACCTTGTCGGTGTCGCCGGCCTCCTGTGCGGCCTTCAGAACGGCGAACACAGGGTGGTTGATGTTCAGCTCGAGCACCTTGTCGCTCTTGACGCCCTCGCTGCCCGGCTGCTTGGACAGGACCTTTTCCATCTCGATGGACAGGGGGCCGTCCGACGACAGGCAGACGGGATGATCCTTCAGGCGGGTGGAGACCTTGACTTCCTTGACCTTGCCGTCCAGAGCGTCCTTCATGGCATCGAACAGAGGTTTGTTCTCGGCGGTGGCATCCTCGGCGGCCTTCTTCTCGTCCTCGGTCTCGAGGCCCAGATCGCCGCTGTTGACGTTCTTGAACTCGACCGTGCCATCCTTGCCCTCGGCATCCTTGCGGGGATAGGTGCGCATGATCTGCAGACAGAACTCATCCACATCCTCGGTCAGCAGCAGGACGTCGTAGCCCTTGTCCATGACCAGCTCGGCGGCGGGCAGCTTGGCCAGACGGTCGGTGGAGTCGCCGGCAGCGAAGTAGATGTACTTCTGCTCAGCGGGCATCTTGTCCACATACTCCTGCAGGGTGACCATCTTCTGCTCCTTGGCGGACCAGAACAGCAGCAGGTCGCGCAGCAGCTCGGCGTGCATACCGTAGTCGGAGTAAGCACCGAACTTGATCTGACGGCCAAATTCCTTCCAGAACTCCTCGTACTTCTCGCGGTCGTTGGCCAGCATAGCGTGCAGTTCGTTCTTGATCTTCTTTTCCAGAGCGTTGTGGATCAGCTTCAGCTGGTTGTCCTTCTGCAGCATCTCGCGGCTGATGTTCAGGCTCAGGTCCTGACTGTCCACGATGCCCTTGACGAAGCTGAAGTAATCGGGCAGCAGGTCGCCGCACTTCTCCATGATGAGGACGCCGGATGCATACAGCGCCAGACCCTTTTCGTAGTCCTTGGTGTAGAAGTCGTAGGGGCGGTGGCTGGGCACGAAGAGCAGGGCGTTGTAGTTGGCCGTGCCCTCGGTGCGGCTGACGATGACGCGGGCGGGGTCGGTGTAGTCGTTGAACTTATCCTTATAGAAGTTTGCGTACTCCTCGTCGGTGACCTCGCTCTTCTGCTTCTTCCAGATGGGGACCATGCTGTTCAGAGTCTCAAGCTCGGTGTAAGTCTCCCACTCGGGCTTGTAGTCATCCGGCTTGGGGTCCGGTTCGGGCTTCTGGCGGCTCTTCTCGCGCTCCATCTGGATGGGATAGCGCACATAGTCGCTGTACTTCTTGACGATGGCGACGATGCCGTATTCATCAAGGAAGTTCTCGTAGTTGTCGGTGTCGGTGCTGGGCTTGATGTGCAGGATGATGTCCGTACCGGCAGTCTCTTTTTCGGTGGGGTTCAGCTCGTAGCCGTCAGCACCGCTGGACTCCCACTGCCAAGCTTCGTCGGAGCCATACGCCTTGGAGATGACGGTCACCTTGTCAGCGACCATGAACGCGGAGTAGAAGCCGACGCCGAACTGGCCGATGATGTCGATGTTCTCATCCTTGTTCTCCTTCTTGAAGTCCAGAGAACCGGAGTGAGCGATCGTGCCAAGGTTGGATTCCAGCTCTTCCTTGGTCATGCCGATGCCGTTATCGGAGATGGTCAGGGTGCGGTCGTCCTTGTCGCGGGTCAGCAGGATGCGGAAATCGCCCTTGTTCATGCCGACAGACGTGTCGGTCAGGCTCTTATAATAAAGCTTGTCGATGGCGTCCGAAGCGTTGGAGATCAGCTCACGGAGAAAGATCTCCTTGTTGGTGTAGATGGAGTTGATCATCATGTCCATCAGCTTTTTGCTTTCAGCCTGAAATTCTTTTTTCGCCATAATACAAAACCTCTTTTGTTCAGATTCAGTGCCAAGCAGCCGGAAGTGGGGGATAACGGCTTAGCACTCATAACTTTCGAGTGCTAATATACACCGCTTTGAGGAAAAAATCAAGACCTTTAACAAAATGTTTATAATTAAAATGTGGTGTGCTATAATGAACGAAAAGAAATGATCGAGGAGGAAACAAAAATGCAGCTGAAACGATTCAAACTGACGGGCGGCGGGATGCTGACGGTCTATCTGCGGGATGCGTCGGACCGGATGCCGCACGCAAAAAAGCGCCCGATGATCCTTGTGATCCCGGGCGGCGGTTATGCGCACATCAGCCCGCGTGAGGGCGACCCCGTGGCGATGCAGTTCGCGGCGGCGGGCTATCACACAGCGGTGCTGGAATATGCCGTCGGCAGACAGGCGAGGAACTATCTTCCGCTGCGCCAGACCGCACAGGCCATCGCGCTCGTGCGCCATTATGCAGAGGAATGGAACGTTCTTCCGCACAAAATTGCTGTGTGCGGTTTCTCGGCGGGCGGGCATCTGGCCCTGTCCAGCGCGGTGCTGGACCTTCCGGGCGTGGAGCACCAGCCCCGGCCCGATGCGGTGATCTTGGGCTATCCGGTCATCACCGCGGGAAGCTATGCCCACCGCGGCAGCTTTGTGCAGCTGGCGGGCAGAAGAGACCGGGCCGCACAGCAGAGATTCACGCTGGAAGATAAAATTACGCCCAAAACACCGCCCGTGTTCGTCTGGCATACCATGGAGGACGAAAGCGTTCCGGTGGAAAATACGCTGATGCTGCTGGCGGCGCTGCGGAGAGCGAATGTCCCCTGCGAAGCGCACCTGTTCGAGAAGGGCTGCCACGGGACGAGCATTTCCACCGCCGAGGTCGATGCAGCGGACCCGCACCGCGCCCACTGGGTGGAGCTGGCGGTGGAATGGCTGAACGAGACGTTTGAGTTCCATTTGGAATAAAATGGGTTTTGTGCATCCCTACAAAAATTTCATCAAAAAACAGTTGACCTGCAACAATTTTTGGCGTATACTGGTCAGCGAAAACAAACACCGGGGATCGTCCCGGAGGGAAGAGGAAAACGTTATGGCAATGCGGCCGGAAATTTCCGTCAAGAACCTGCTCATGCAGGCTTTTCTCACAGGCTGGGAACGCTCGGACAAGAGCATCTCGCAGGATGAATACCTTCAGAGTGCGATTCAGGTCATCGAGGTGCTTCAGGTAGAGCCGGAAAACCTCTACGCAGAAGAAGGCCTTGGTCTGCCGGACGGCGAAGAAGTAGATCATCTGGACGACCTGCTTCGTGCGGACGGCCAGTGGCTCTATTACGGGGTGGAGGAAGAGAACTTCTTCCTCATCCAGTGGTATCCGGATGTGGAATCGGCCAAGGCAAAGCTGGCAGAGCTGGACGCCATGAACGATGGCAGCAAACAGTATCTGGTGGATATGAGCCTGACCCGTGAGAATCCGACCTCCGCCGAGAACTTCGGCAATTCGAACCCCGTGCAGCTTCGCTCCTGAATGGAATGCTTCTTGATTAGAAGGAAAGGGAACCCCAGCAATGCAGCTTTCTCAGACTGAACATGAGCAGCTTTATACGATCCTTGAGCAGTACGACCACCACCCCAAGGTGCAGGAAATGCGGGAATTTATCCAGCATGGTGATGTGACCACCTATCAGCACTGTAAAAACGTGGTGCTGGTCAGCTTCTGGATGAACCGCCGCTTCCATCTGGGCGCAGACGAGACCGCGCTGGCGGTGGGCGGCTTCCTGCACGACTTTTATCTCTACGATTGGCACAAGAAAAGCTCGTTCCATGGTCTGCGCCGCCTGTTTGAGATGCACGGCTTCTCGCACCCGGGCTTTGCCTGTGTGAACGCAAAGCAGTATTTCCAGATCACCAAGAAGGAACAGAACATCATCCAGAGCCACATGTGGCCGCTGACCTTCCGGCATGTCCCGACCTGCCGCGAAGCCGTCATCGTCTGTCTGGCCGATAAGTACTGCGCTGTCGTCGAAAGCTTGTTCCGCCACGCCAAGGTGACCACCACCGTGGGCTGTGACGAAGAGAACGAGTGGTAAGAAATGAAAACAGAAAAAGCTCTTTCCGGAACTGCCAAGCAGTTTCGGAAAGAGCTTTTTTGCTTATCGATTCGTTTATTCCGAGCGCAGAGCCTTGACAGGGTCCGACTTGGAAGCGCTCTTGGCGGGGATGAAGCCGCCGAGGATGGTCAGTACGGTGGCCAGAACGATCAGCACGACGGCTGCGTTCAGCGGCAGACGGGCGACCACATTGGTCCCGTTGGAGATTTTCTGGATGAGCATGTTGCCGGGAATGAGCAGGATCTCGCTGAGGACAATGCCCATCACGCCGGAGCACAGGCCGATGATGAAGGTCTCGGCGTTGAACACCTCGGAGATGTTCCGCTTGGATGCGCCAATGGCGCGCAGGATGCCGATCTCCTTGCGGCGCTCGAGAACGCTGATATAGGTGATGACGCCGATCATGATGGACGAAACGACCAGCGAGATGGAGACGAAGGCGACCAGCATGTTGGAGATCATGTTGATGATCTCGGTCACGGAGGTCATCAGCGTGCCGACGACGTCAGTATACTGGATGACCTTGTCGTCTGCGCCCTGCGCCTTCATGTTGGCGTTGTAGGCGTCGAGCTTATCCACCACAGAGGACTTGTGGTCGAAGTCCAGCGGATAAATTTTGATCTGGCTGGGGTCGTCGAGGTCGGCATAGCCGAAGTTCTGCAGGTTGCTGTCATAGGTGGCGTTGGACGAGAGCATGGCGGATTTCATCAGGTCGGTCAGGTCGTCCTCGGTCATGTTGATTTGAATGGCTTTCTGGAAGGCGGCGGCGTCGATCTTGAGCGCGCTTTCCATCTGGCTGCCCAGCTGCGAGAAGCTCTGCTGCATCTGGCTCTGGATGTTCTGGCTCACCTGCGTCATCATCTGGGTCATGGCCGTCTGCATGGCGCTGCCCAGCTGGGTCTGAAGCGCATCGGTGATCTGGGACGAATAGCTTTCCATCATGGTGGACATGGCGGTCTGCATCGCCTCGGAGAACTGGGCTTCCAGCGCATCCTGATCGAATAGCTCGCCCATGGCGTCGTTCATCAGGGTCTTGAAGGCGTCGCTCTTGAGGTATTCAGAGAAGCTGATCTTGTTCGGGTTCAGGATGCCGTTTCCGATGACATACTCCTTGTAACCCACAAGGACTTTCTGGGCCAGCTCCTGCATGGCATCTTCCGAGATGGAGAGGTCCATGTTCGCGAAAATGTCGGTCAGAGCGCTCATGTCCATGTCGGGCATCTCGGTCAAGTCCATATCCAGCTGGAAGCTGTCGGGGTCGAGCATCTGGCTGAAATCGACGGAGCCGTCGTTCAGGTCGAACGCGCCGCTCAGGTCGAAGTTCAGTTTGCTGGAATCGAACTGGAACGCGCTCTTGAGCATGTCAGTGTCGATGCTGAACAGCGAACTCATATCGAACGCAGAAGCATCTTCTGTGCCAAACGGTTCGCCGTTGAGGACGTTGGTGGCCGGGTCGGCCAGCTGATCCTTCACGAGCTGAGACTGTGCGGCTTCGTCGATGACGTGCTGGGTCAGGGAAGCAGGGTAGGCGATGCCGGAGGACAGCATGGAAGCCGAAGCGTCCTCTTTCGGCTGCACGACGCCCACAACGGTCAGCGTCTCGCTGGAAGCAACGAGGTCCTTCATGAAGTCCTTGTCGTCGGATTTATCGACCCATGTGTTGTGGTCGTCGTCGCGGAGATAGCGGTCGGTGCTGTTGACCAGCTTGAACTGGATGCCGATGAAGTCGTCATAGCGGTAAGTCTTGAAATCGCTGGGGACATCGACGTTCTGGTTCTGGGCGAACTGCTGGATCATCTTGTCCAGCTCGGCGTTGTCGCGCAGACCCAGCGCATACAGGGCGTAGTCGGTGATGGAGCCATCTGCACCGAGGACCGCCACACACTCGTTGTAGTTCTCTGGCCAGCGGCCGGCCTTGACCTCATACTGAGAGTCATACAGCTCCGCGCTTTCGGGCAGCTGATAGAACACGCTGGTGTTCATCATCGAGGACATCATGCTGTTGGTGGAGCTGGTGGAACTGATGCCCAGCGACGAGAGGGACGAATCCGGGTTGACCTGACGGATGCTGCCGTCGTCGTCCTCGCGGTAGATCTGCGGCTGCACATTATAAGAATACTCGATGGAGGTGGCGTCGTCCGCGATGGTGCAGTCGTCGCTCTCGAGGTAGCTCTTGAGGGATTTCAGGTCGTTGGAGGTGATGCCTGCTACCATCTGGGTGATGAGCTGCCGCACCGGGACCATGCCCTCTTCGGTCGTGGTGGTGCTGCTGGAACTGGGCGCACCCGAGGTGAGCAGAGATGTCAGGTCCATGCCGCTGCTCAAAATCTGCAGCGGGTATTCAGATAGGGTGGATTTTTCGGTGTCGTCGATATACTGGTTGACGCCCGCCGACAGCGAGATGATGAGCGCGATGCCGATGATACCGATGGAACCGGCAAAGGCGGTGAGCAGGGTGCGGGCCTTTTTGGTCAGCAGGTTGTTGAAGCTCAGGCCCAGCGAGGTCAGTGGCGACATCGACGAGTGGCCCATGCTCTTGTGGACCGGCGGGGCCAGATGGGCGGTGTCCGGCTCATAGGGGTCGGTGTCGGAGAGGATGACGCCGTCCTTCAGGTTGACGATGCGGGTCGCGTAGCGCTCGGCCAGTTCCGGGTTGTGGGTGACCATGACGACCAAGCGGTCTTTTGCAACGTCCTTGAGCAGCTCCATGACCTGAATGCTCGTCTCGCTGTCCAGTGCGCCGGTCGGCTCGTCGGCCAGCAGGATGTCCGGGTTGTTGACGAGAGCGCGGGCGATGGCGACGCGCTGCATCTGGCCGCCGGACATCTCGGTGGGGTGCTTGTGCAGCTGGTTGCCAAGGCCGACTTTCTGCAGCGCCTCGGTGGCGCGGCGGCGTCGCTCGGCCCCCGAAACGCCGGAGATGGTCAGCGCCAGTTCCACGTTGGCCAGAACGGTCTGGTGCGGGATGAGGTTGTAGCTCTGGAACACGAAGCCGATGGTGTGGTTGCGGTAGGAGTCCCAGTCGCGGTCGGTGTACTTTTTGGTCGAAATGCCGTTGATGATCAGGTCGCCGCTGTCGTACCGGTCCAGACCGCCGATGATGTTCAGCAGGGTGGTCTTGCCGGAACCGCTGGGGCCGAGGATGGCAACGAATTCGTTGTCGCGGAGGTTCAGGCTGACCTTGTTCAGTGCGGTCTGGACAAGGTCGCCTGTTTTGTATTCCTTGTGAATCTTTTGGAGTTGGAGCATGAGGAGATCTGCCTTTCTGAAAAAACGCGCCGTGCGTGTCCGGCGGCAAAATAAAGCTAACAATTTATTCTATCAGATGAATATGAACAAACCATGGATTTTTGTCGGTTTCAAGGCAAAAAAGGCGGGCAGAAAGGGCAAAGATCCGGCTGTGGAATCAGAAAAACCTTCCTCTTGCAATTATGTGCAGGAGGTGGTATTCTTAAACTGCTGGCATAAAAAGCTTCCTTTTTGTGTGAAAAGAGAGAAAAATGCGGCAAAAAGCATCGAAATGGTGTGTTTTGCGATGAAAAGTGACGCTTTTTAGGGGATTGAATTGTTCCTTCCTGCTCTATAAAATAAGGAATGTAACGTGGTGCACCAGAGTGCACCGGATAGAGGTAAGGAGGAATTTTTTATGGAACGCGCGTACGCCCCGCTGGAGTGTCAGTTTTCGTCGATCGAGGGCTACCAAGATGCTTACACCCTGATCTACGCGCTGGATGCGGATACGGAAAATGGCTGCTGCCTGACCTTGAGCCGGACCGGCGCTCAGGCACGGAGGGAGAGTATGGCTGTTCCGCTGTGCCCGGACGAAGGATATCGGCTGCTGCGGTATCTGTGCGAGAATGTCGTACAGCCGGAGCTGTGGAAGGACGTCATTGCGGATTGTCTTTCGGCGGCATCGACGGAGAGAGGAGGCAGCCGGGGGTGAGCCATGAGCGGGAAACAGAGGGTCTGCGCGTCGCGCTGCTGAGCTACGATGAACGGGAGCTTCGGGTGCGGAAACACTATCTGGAAGAACAAAGCCCGGCCATCTCGTGCACCTGTTTCCAGAGCGGCGAGCCGGTGTTACAGGCGTTGTGGCAGAAAAAATGCTTCGATGTTCTGGTGCTGGGCAGCCAGCTGGAAGATATGGACAGCATCGAGTTCATCGAAAAGCTGAACCGTCTGCCCAGCCATCCGCCGCTTCTGCTGCAGGGCGACGGCTGGTACGACGAGCAGACAGCGGCCTGTCTGAATCCGAGCGGAAAATTTTATCATGTGGAGCGTGACCGCTTGCAGGACCTGATGCGGGGGCTTTGGGGCGTTCCCGGGCGGAGTTCGGCGCGGATCGAGCGCTTCTGCAATTACATCTATGACCAGTGGGAAGTCCAGCAGCCGGACATCAACTGCAGTTATCTGACGATGACGGTGCAGATCGTCTGCGCTTCCACCGGAAAGCTCGCCCTCCGCAAGGAGATCTTGCAGAGTGTTGCCGAGGAATATCAGGTCACCGTGGCGGCTGTGGACAGCGGTCTGCGCCGCCTGATCGACAATTTGGAGCACCGGAAGCCGGAGGGCTGGCTCCGCTTCAAAAAGGAGAACGGCCTTCAGGACGTGAAGGTCACCACCGGAAAACTCGTCTACGCCCTGCGGCAGAGCGTGCGGCGGCGGGGCATCATTTCCTAACAGGAGCCATCGGGAAAGGGGGCATCTGACATGAGCGAGGTCCAGAACGAAAAAGACGCGGCTGAATTTCCGAAAAAGCAGCTGGAATCGGTCTTTCTGCATTCTCTGCGCCTGATGGATCAAGACCGCGAATATTTACAGATGCACCTGAAAAAGGTCAGCGACGAGCGCACCGAAGCGGCGTTCTCGGATATGGAGCTGGAATCGGCACGGCTGGAACGCACCATCCGGGAGCTGATGGAGCTGAGCGCCCCCGAGGAAGCGCTGAAAAAACGGCCGGTGGACCTGTGCGGGATTCTGGCCGAATTGGAACGGATGGCCCCGGAAATTCAGCGGCAGAATGGGACCGCTCTCCAAGTGGACCGCGGAGGGATGGACCAGTGCCTTGTGTGGGCTGACCGCGAAAAAGCCGAGCAGCTGTGCTTCCATCTGTTGTCCAACGCTCTGCGGGCTGTGTCTCCCGGCGGGACGGTCTGGGTCCATCTGCGCCGGACCGAACAGAACTTTGCACTGACCATCGAGGACGACGGCTGCGGTCTGCCGGAGGGTGAGAGCTGGCTGGAGAACCGCCGCCGCTTTCTGGGCGGTGCACGGGCGGGACTGCCGCTCTGCCGGAAATACTGCCGCCAGCTGGGCTGGACATTGGAACTTTCGAACCGAGCGGCTGGCGGGGCTTGCGCGGCGCTGACCATCCCGCTGCCGGCCCGCGCTTTTCCCATCGAGCCAGTGGTGGAGTTCCGCTCGGAGATGGAAGGACCTGTCTCCACGCCCCTGCAGCGCCAGCTGCGCCGGGAACTGTATCTTCTGATGACACGGAGGAGTGGGGCGCGTTGAAGAGCGCTGTTACACAGCGAACCTCTCAGTCACCTTCGGTGACAGCTCCCCTAAGTAGGGGAGCCACTGGCGTACCGGTTTTGGTCCTGCTAGATGAATTGAGTTTCTCGAAACTGTAAACGGAAGTGCTCCGCTGCCTAGGGCAACGGCATCGAAACAACGCTCTAACCAAGGGCATTCGTACAGATGCTGTCGACCGAGACAGCAGGGCACTCTTTTTTGCGCAAGATAAAACTTCAGGTGTCCAGCAGGGGTTGCCCGACCTGCCAATGGCTCCCCTGATAGGGGAGCTGGCATTGCGAAGCAATGACTGAGAGGTTCTTCCCCGCAACAGCGTCACAAAAAGTAAAGATTCTTAGCCAATCTGCCGGAAAATCCGGCCCAAAGTTCCGCGAAATTCACAAAATGTTTAACTTTCTGAGCGGAAAATACTATTTTTTGCGTGTAAAATAAGGAATGCAGATTGATTGTTCGTGCAATTTTGAGTATAATACATCTGTATGCGAGTTGCATGAATAATTCGCTAACGAACTAATTTTTGGCAAAGATTTTGCAAGGATTTTTGCCCGAAGAATGTCTGAAAAACGTCCTTCAGGGAGGAAAAAGAAACGTGAGAGTAGGTCTTGACATCGGCAGTACCACCATCAAATGCGTGGTGCTGGATGAACACGATGCACTTGTATATTCGACATATGAACGTCATTACAGTCATATTCTGGAAAAGGCACAGGAGCTTCTGCGCCGCATCGATGCAGAGCAGCTGAAGGGTCAGAAAGCGCTGCTCAGCATCTCCGGTTCGGCGGGCATGGGTCTGGCCGACAGCTGCGGCGTGCCCTTTGTGCAGGAGGTATTTTCCACCCGCGTGGCCGTCAAGCGGTTCATGCCGGAGACCGACTGCGTGATCGAGCTGGGCGGCGAGGATGCCAAGATCCTCTTCCTGACCAATGGCACGGAAGTCCGGATGAACGGCAGCTGCGCCGGTGGCACGGGCGCCTTCATCGACCAGATGGCCACCCTGCTGAAGATGAGCGCCGACGAGATGAACAAAGCGGCCGAACAGGCACAGCGCACCTACACCATCGCGTCCCGCTGCGGCGTGTTCGCCAAGAGCGACGTGCAGCCGCTCATCAATCAGGGCGCGCGCACCGAGGATATCGCCGCCAGCATTTATAAGGCCGTGGTCAACCAGACCATCGCTGGTCTGGCACAGGGACGCCCCATCAAGGGCAACATCCTGTATCTGGGCGGCCCGCTGACCTTCAGCACCGTTCTGCGCAAGAGCTTTGACGAAGCCCTGAACGTGACCGGGACCTGCCCCGAAAACAGCTTGCTCTATGTCGCGCTGGGCGCGGCCCTCTATGCCGACAAGGAGTTCGAGCTGTCGGACGTGGCCGCAGCGCTGGATGAATATTCCGCGACCGCGACCTACGCCAGCGAGCCGCCGCTCTTCGCCAATAAGGAAGAGTACGAGGCGTTCCATGCCCGCCATATATCCCACAGCGTCCCGCGCGTGCCCTTCAGCGCACAGTGCGGCCCGGTACATATCGGCATCGACTCCGGCTCTACCACCGTCAAGCTGGTGGTCGTGGACGAGAAGAGCCAGATCCTCTATACCAACTATCAGCCGAACCTCGGCAACCCGCTGCCCCTCATCAAGGAACAGCTCATCAAAATCTATCAGGAGCATCCGGACCTGCAGGTGGCCAGTGTGACCACCACCGGCTACGGCGAAGAGCTGGTCAAGAATGCGTTCCGCTGCGATTACGGTCTGGTGGAAACGGTGGCGCACTTCACCGCCGCCAAATACTTCATGCCGGACGTCGATTTCATCATCGACATCGGCGGTCAGGATATGAAGTGCTTCAAGATCGAGGATGGAGCCATCAGTAACATCTTCCTGAACGAAGCCTGTTCTTCCGGCTGCGGCAGCTTTTTGCAGACCTTCGCACAGGCGCTGGGCTATGATGTCAAGGAGTTTGCCGCGCTGGGCCTGTTTGCAGACCGCCCCGTGGATCTGGGCAGCCGCTGCACCGTCTTTATGAACAGCTCGGTCAAACAGGCACAGAAGGATGGTGCGTCCATCCAGAACATCTCCGCCGGTCTGTCCATCAGCGTCGTCAAGAACGCGCTGTATAAGGTCATCCGTGCGTCCAGCCCCGAAGAGCTGGGCCGCAAGATCGTCGTGCAGGGCGGCACGTTCTACAACGAAGCTGTCCTCCGCGCCTTCGAAAAGGAAATGGGCGTCGAGGTCATCCGCCCCGACATCGCGGGCCTGATGGGCGCCTACGGTGCGGCCCTGCATGGTCTGCGCCAGAGCCGCAAGAGCGGCAAGGCCGTCTCTTCGATGATGAGTCTGGCCGAGCTGGAAAGTTTCGATCAGAAAGTCGTCAGCGTCAAGTGCGGCGGCTGCGGCAACCATTGCCAGCTGACCGTGAACACCTTCGCCGACGGACGCAAGTTCATCTCCGGCAACCGCTGCGATAAGCCCGTGACCGGCAAGAGCGAGGACAACAGCCTGAACCTCTATGCCTACAAGCAGCAGCTGCTGGCGGGCTACAAGCCGGTTCCCGGCAAGCGCGGCTCCATCGGCATCCCGCTCTGCCTGAACATGTACGAGATGCTGCCGTTCTGGTACACCTTCTGGACCAAGCTGGGCTTTGCGGTCCACACCAGCCCGGTGTCCAGCCGCGGCCTGTATCTGGCCGGTCAGGCGACCATCCCCAGCGATACGGCTTGCTTCCCGGCCAAGCTCAGCCATGGCCACATCAAGGCCCTGAGCCAGATGCAGCTGGATGCCATCTTCTACCCCTGCCTGACCTATAACTTCGACGAGGGCTTGGGCGACAACCACTATAACTGCCCGGTCGTGGCTTATTATCCTGAAGTTTTGGCCGGCAACTGCCCGGAGCTGGAAGGCAAGAAGTTCATCTACGATTATGTGGGCATTCATCGCCCGAAGGATTTCGTGCATAAAATGGCCAAGGAAGTGCTGCCCCGCTACTTCGGCGGCATCTCCGAGAAGGAAGTGCAGGCCGCTGCCGATGCAGCCTATGCCGAGCACGAAGCCCACATGGCGCAGATTCGGGTCAAGGGCAGCGAGATCATCGATGAGGCACGCCGTCAGGGCAAGCGCATCATCGTGCTGGCGGGCCGTCCGTATCATGTGGACCCCGAAATCAACCACGGCATCGACCACCTCATCACCCGCCACGGCGCGGCAGTCGTCACCGAGGACAGCATCTCCAACCGCGTGGAGAAGTTCCCCACCAGCGTCCTGAACCAGTGGACTTATCACAGCCGCCTGTATGCCGCGGCCAAATACTGCACCACCCAGAAGGATATGGACCTTGTTCAGCTCGTCTCCTTCGGCTGCGGCGTCGATGCCATCACCACCGACGAGACCCGCGAGATCCTGCAGGAGGGTGGCAAGCTGTACACCCAGCTCAAGATCGACGAGATCACCAACCTTGGTGCGGTGAACATCCGTCTGCGCAGCCTGTTTGCTGCGCTGGACGAGCGTGATGAAGATAAAAAATAATCCGTTCTATCACATAGGAGGAACCTATGGAATATCATTACCCGAAATTTACCCCGGAGATGAAAAAGACCCACACCATTCTCATCCCCAACATGGCGGTCACGCAGTTCCGTCTGCTGAACTACGCGCTGAAATATGACGGCTACAAGTGTGAGATCCTGGGCAACTGCGGCAGCGCTGTGGCACAGCTGGGCCTGAAGTATGTCCACAACGATACCTGCTATCCGGCTCTGCTGGTCATCGGTCAGTTCTTGGATGCCCTGAACAGCGGCAAGTACGACCTCGACCACACCGCCCTGCTCATCACCCAGACGGGCGGCGGCTGCCGTGCGTCCAACTACATCCATCTGCTCCGCAAGGCGCTGGTCAAGGCGGGCTATCCGCAGATCCCGGTCGCCAGCCTGAACTTCTCCGGTCTGGAAAAGGACAGCGGCTTCCAGATGACCCTGCCGCTGGCACGCCGTGCCATTGCGTGCATCTTCTACGGCGACATGCTCTGCGCTCTGCGCAACCAGGTGGCCCCGTATGAGAACGTCAAGGGCAGCGCCGACAAGATGGTCGATCTCTGGGTCGAGCGTCTGGGCCGGGTCCTGCTGGCGGGCAAGGGCTACACCGCCAAGGAGATGAAGCACACCTTCCCGCTCATCGCGAAGGAGTTTGCCACCATCCCCGTCACCCGCGTGCCGAAGGTCAAAGTCGGCGTTGTCGGTGAGATCTACGTCAAGTATAGCCCGCTGGGCAACAACGACCTGCAGAAGTTCCTCGAAAGTCAGGACTGCGAGGTCAACTTCCCGGGCCTGATGGGCTTTGTGCAGTACTGCATCTTCAACATGGGCGAGGACCATGTGCTGTACGGCGGCAAGCTGGCCGTCAAGGTCGGCACGGACCAGCTGCTCAACTGGCTGGACAGCGTCGAGCGCTCGATGCTCAAGGCCACGGCAGATGCCGGGTTCTATGCGCCGGGTCCCTTCAAGGAACTGGTCGAGAAGCCCCACGGCATCATCTCGCTGGGTGCGAAGATGGGCGAGGGCTGGCTGCTGACGGCCGAGATGATCGAGCTGGTGCAGGGCGGCTATGGCAACATCGTCTGCGCCCAGCCGTTCGGCTGTCTGCCCAACCACATCGTCGGCAAGGGTATGGTGAACAAAATTCGTGCCCTGTACCCGGCGGCGAACATCACCCCCATCGACTACGACCCCAGTGCCACCAAGGTCAATCAGGAGAACCGCATCAAGCTGATGCTGGCGGTCGCCAAAGAGCGCCTGAATGCCCCCGCTGCCCCGGCAAAGCCTCTGACCGCAGAGGAGATCGCCGGCGGCGCACCGCGCGTGGAAACGACGGTCTGATTTCTCTCTCAAAACGCAAACGAAAAGGCCCTGCGCAGACCAGAACGGTTTGCACAGGGCCTTTGGTTATGCCTTTGGAAACAGAAGAGAAATTACTTCTTCATGTAGATGTGGTGGGGCAGACCTGCGATGTAGAGCGGGGTCAGCTCAGCCTGAATGAGAGGACGTGCGTAGTTCAGGAACTCGCTGGTCATCTGGGTATGGTTCTCGTTCATCCAGCTCAGCGGGACCTTCTTCTCGAGGTTTGCGACCTCGCTGATGGGATGCAGCTCGGTGGTGCACTGATAGGGGTTGTTGGAGATGCGCTTCAGGGCGACCATCTGGCCGGTGACCCCCTCAAAAGCAGCTTTGGCGGCAGCACCGCCGACCTGATAGGCCTCGGTGATGTCGGTGCGGCTGGTCAGGTGGCCGGCGCAGCGCTGCAGGGTGGACAGCTCGATGCTGCGGGTCTTGGTGTCGAGGTTGCGTGCCACGACGTTGGCAAGGTAGCGGGCCGTGCCGGTCAGAGCCTTGTGGCCGAAGGCATCGACTGCGTGCACATCATCGGCCAGCTCGCAGACATAGCGGCCGTCCTCCAGCTTGACGCCTTCGGAGACGGCGATGACGATGCTGGGCTTCTTCTCCTGCATCGCACGGACCTTCTCCACGAAGTGATCCACGTTGAAGGGGACTTCGGGCAGACAGATCATGTCCACGCCCTCGCAGTCGTCGCTCTTGGCCAGAGCAGCGGCAGCGGTCAGCCAGCCGGCGTTGCGGCCCATGATCTCGACGACGGTGACATACTTCGTGCCGTAGACCGTGGCATCGCGGATGATCTCCTTCATCACGACGCCGATGTACTTGGCAGCAGAGCCGTAGCCGGGGGTGTGGTCGGTGACCATCAGGTCGTTGTCGATGGTCTTGGGCACGCCCATGAAGCGGATGTCGCTCTGGATGCGGTTGCCGTAGTCAGCCAGCTTGCCGATGGTGTCCATCGAGTCGTTGCCGCCAATGTAGAAGAAGTAGCCGATGTCCAGCTTTTCCAGAATGGCGAACAGCTTCTTGTAAACGGCCTCGTCGTCGTGCCAATCCGGCAGCTTGTAACGGCAGCTGCCCAAAAAGCTGGACGGCGTGCGCTTGAGCAGCTCGATGTCGAGGTCGTCGGTCAGATACTCCGACAGATCGACGACCCGCTCCTCCAGCAGACCGGCGACACCGTTGCGCATGCCGTAAACGACCTGTGCACCGCGGTTCTTGCAGCTCTCGAACACACCTGCCAGACTTGCGTTGATGACAGAGGTAGGACCGCCAGACTGACCAACGATTGCATTTTTACCCATGATGATTTCTCCTTTTCTTCTGTTTCGGCTTTTATATTATCGTGCAGGAGCACGAAAACAGACTGCGGGGAAGGGGATGCGGGAGGAAATTACAGACGGATGTGGCGCGGCGTTCCGTTGACGTAAACGGGCGTCACTTCGTCCAAGATCAGCGGGCGGGCGTATTCCTCGAACGCCGCCGTGACCTGCATCCCGTCCGGGGTGATCCAATCCAGCGGGACCTTCTTTTCGAGGTTGGCCACCTTCTGGACGTCCACCGACTCGGTGATGCACTGATAGGGATAATTGGAGATGCGCTTGAGCGAGATCATCTTGCCCGTCTCGCCCGCAAAGGCAGCGGCAGCGGCTGCTCCGCCGACCGCATAGGCCTCGTTCACGTCGGTCCGGCTGGCCAGATGGCTGGCGCAGCGCTGCAGCGTCGAGAACTCGATGGCGCGGCTCTTGCAGTTCAGATTGTCGTGGATGAGGTCGGACAGGTAGCGGCTCGTGCCGCTGAGGATGGCCTTGTGACCGAAGGCGTCCAGCTGACCGGCAGTGGAGACGAGATCGCACAGATATGTACCATCGGCCGTCTTGACGCCCTCGCTGGCTGCGATGATGACATTGGGCTTGCTCTTCTGCAGCTCGTCCACCTTGGCAAGGAAGCGGTCCGCATCGAACGGCACTTCCGGCAGCAGGATCAGGTCCGGGCCTTCGCAGTCGTCGCCGCCGGCCAGACAGGCCGCACCGGCCAGCCAGCCCGCGTGGCGTCCCATGATCTCGGCCACGGTCACGCTGCGGATGTTGTAAACAGAAGAGTCACGGATGACTTCCTTCAGGATGGTGGCGATGTACTTGGCCGCAGAGCCGTAGCCGGGGGTGTGGTCGGTCAGGCACAGGTCGTTGTCGATGGTCTTGGGGACCCCGATGAACCGCACGCTGCTGCCCACCTTGCTGCCGTACCGGCTGAGCTTTGCGATGGTGTCCATCGAGTCGTTGCCGCCGATGTAGAACAGAGCACAGATGTCGTACTTGTCGAACAGGGTGAACAGCTTGATGAACGGGGCTGGGTCAACATCCGGATCTGGCAGCTTGTAGCGGCAGCTGCCCAGATAGCTCGACGGGGTGCGCTTGAGCAGCTCGATGCTCATGCGGTCGTCCAGCAGAACGTTCAGTTCGAGCATCTCCTCCTTGAGCAGACCCTCGATGCCGTACTGCATGCCGTAGACCTTATCTGCGCCCAGACTGCACGCGGCCTTGTAGACACCTGCCAAGCTGGAATTGATGACAGCTGTTGGGCCGCCGCTCTGGCCGATGATGACGTTTTTTGCCATGAGAACCTCCTTCTTATCATAGGAACCATTTCAACGTCCCGCAAAACGGACGTCTGCGCTCTTCAAAAGGCTCTGGAAACCCTGCACTGTTTCCGGAACCGAGGGCGGACGTTCGCCGCAAGTCGTACAAAAAGAATGCAGGATGTGCATGCACTTCAATGAAAACTGTGCAATTTCCTGCAACAATACTATTGTAGCTTATTTGTCTGTTGTATGCAAGACCTGTTTGGTTGCACAGGCAAAAAAATTATGATACAATAATGGTCATGGTGTACAAAAACCGGAGGGATCCCGGAATTGGATGCAATTTTCCGGGGACACTATCCGTAATTGATAGAAAAGGACAAAGAGGGAAGAGCAATGGGGATCTCGCATGAGTATCATTCCGCCCACACCCGCGCAAAGCGGAGCAGGGCTAGTTTTGGGCTTCGGCTGGCGGGGGTCATCGCGGCCATCCTGCTGCTGTCGCTGGCCATCACGGCCATTCTGGAAAACGGCCAGCGGGAGAGCGAAGCCGCCCAGCAGGCGACGTCCAGCGGCATGGCAGAAAACATTCTGGCCCCGCTGCCGATGCAGGGCGCAGCGGCCAGCACCGCTGAAAGCGGCGCAGAGAACGCAGGGGACGGCGCAGACAATGCCGACAGCACGGGTACGCCCGCCGTTACGCTGGAACAGTTCGGCCCTGCGCGGCAGACTGCAGGAGCCTACAGCGTGAAAGCCTATGACAGCAGCGTCATCCGTCAGCCCAGCAACGGGCAGGTGGACCTGAGCTATTTTGCCGACGCCGCCTTTCTCGGCGACAGCCTGACCGTGGGCTTCTCGGATTACAACATCAACCTCGGCGGGGCGCTCATCTGCGGCTATACCGGTGTCGGACCGGACGCCATCGTCAACCGAAGCGCCGTCAAAAGCTCGGTCCGCGGCGAAGAGATCGCGCTGGATGTTCTGGCGGCGGCCCAGCCGAAAAAGGTCTATATCCTGCTGGGCACGAACACGCTGACCACGCTGGGCGCGGCAGACCGCTTCCTTGCTTATTACGGCCAGATGCTGGACTTGCTGCATCAGACGCTGGGCAATGACTGCATCCTGTATGTGCAGTCCATCCCGCCGGTGCGTCCGGCAGCCGCAGAGGAAAAGCCGGGTCTGGCATCGGACGTCGTGCGCTCGGTCAACGAGCAGCTGGCAAAGCTGGCGGCGGATAAGGGCTGTGTCTATCTCGACCTGTGGGAAGCTTTTGCGGACGGCGAAGGCAACCTGAAAGAGGTCCTTGCCGCACCGGACGGCGTGCACTTTTCGGCGGGCAACGGCTATGGTGCGTGGGTGACCTATCTGCGCAACCACGCGAAATATTCTGCGTCCAACCCGTGGACGCCCGGGAGCACCTACGCGGCAAATTGAACTTAGAACCAGAAGAGCGCCTGTCGGGTCAGTTCCGGCGGGCGCTCTTTTTTAGGAGAATTTTAGTTGTTGAACCAAATGATCGCGCAGAAGGTCGGCACAGCGGTTTTTGGAACTTTTTCGCTGTAAAAAGGCTGCACAGAGCGGCGGGACGCCTTCCAGCGGAATGACACGGATGGGGTCGGTCGCGCGCGTTGGAAAATCCTCGATCCGGTCCAGTGCGAGAACGCCTTCTTCCTGCACGAGGTAGAGCGCCTGATAGAACTTTTCCGCGACCTCGATCTTGGGGCGACAGCCGCAGGTCTGGAACGCTTCCCAGAGCGGGGCCAGCGGTGCGGGCTGCAGCCCCGGGATGAGGAACCGCTGGCCGTCCAGCTGTTCCGGGCGGATGCGCTCTTGTGCCCAAAGCGGGCTGCTGCGCGGGGTCAGAACGGCGGCGGTGTGCCGTGTCAGCGGGGTGCGCAAAAGTTCCGGTTCGGTCGTACCAAAATCCATGACCAGTCCGGCATCCAACGAACCGCTGAGCAGCTGTTCGAGCACAGCATCGTTGGGAAGCGACTGCTCCTCGATGGGGACGCCGGGATACTTTTGCTGAAAAAGGTCGAACGCACGGCCCAGCGTAGGAAGATAATCCGGGACCAGTGCGGCACTGACGCCCACCAGAAGCGGCGCAGAGTGGATCTCCTGATAGGCTTGTGTGCAGAGCTGCTCAAACTGCGCGACGACCGGAGCCGCCTGTGCGCGAAAATGCTCGCCCTTTTCGGTCAGCTGAAGATGGTTGTGTACATTGGAAAATAGAGCGCCGCAAAGCTCCTTTTCCAGCGCGGCAATGCTCATGCGCAGGGCCTGACGGCTCAGATACAACCGTTCGGCGGTGCGGGTGAAGTTGAGGTCCTCACAGGCCGCGAGAAAATATTGCAGCTGCTGAATGGTCATGTTGTCCTCTCCAAAACGCAAATTTTTCTTGTCACTTATAAGGAAATTATAACTCCTTTTCAGAAAAATGTAAATGTGATACTTTTAACAAAAAGACGTTGGCACACCGAGCGACGGTGTGTTGAAGGAAAAGGATGGAAGGAACATGGAGAGAATCACACGCAAAGGATTTTTGAAGATCGCCGCTGCGGCCGCAATGGGCGGCGTCACGGCGGGAGCACTGGCCGCCTGTGAAGCAGGGGGCAAAGCTGCAAGCACCGCAAGCAGCACGGCGGGCATTTACACGCCCGGAACGTATACCTCTTCGGCGAAGGGCATGTCGGAGATCACGGCAACGGTCACGTTTGATGCGAACAGCATCACGAAGGTGGAGCTGGACCTCTCGGGCGAGACGGACAGCATCGGTCAGGCTGCAAAGGATAAGCTGATCGAGCAGGTGATGAACGCACAGACCAGCCAGATCGATGGCGTGACGGGTGCGACTGTAACCAGCAAGGCCGTGCAGAACGCCGTGGCGGACTGCATCCAACAGGCCAGCGGCGGCGTGATCAATCCGGCAGAGCAGCCCTTGGAAGAGACGAACAGCGTCGATTGGCTGGGTGAAGAGCCGGAAGTTGCCGAGAGCGAGATCACGGGCACGGTCGAGTGTGAAGTGTTGGTCGTCGGTGCAGGTTCTTCGGGTACGTTTGCCGCTGCTTCTGCGGCAGAGGCTGGCGCAAAGACCATCCTCATCGAGAAGTTCAACCACGATATGGCCAGCGGCATCCGCGATACGCTGGCAGCGTGCGGTTCCAGCCAGCAGAAAGAGGATGGCGACGACGTGAACAAGAAGGATGCCGTACGCTACCTCTGTAACTGGAGTCAGGGATATACCCGCCGCAGTCTGGCACAGGTCTGGGCCGATAAGAGTGGCGAGACGATGGACTGGTTCACCAGCGTTCTGGCCGAAAGCGGGATCGATTTCCGCCATGAGATCGACGAAAAACATGCCGATGACAACTACGAAGTCCTCGATGTGGGCCACAGCACCCAGTACGGGGAAGAATACAGCGAACAGCTGACGATGGATGCCGTGCTCAAGCACGCCGAAGCCGATGGCCTTGAGGTGCAGTACGAGATCACCATGGTCAAGCTGGAAAAGAAGGATGGCCGTGTGACCGGCCTGATCGCAAAGGATGCGAACGGCGCATATGTCCGCTACAACGCTTCAAAGGGTGTCATCCTTGCCTGTGGCGGTTACAGCGGAAATGATGTGATGATGAACGCCCTGCAGCCGCAGAGCGTGGAACAGACCTGCATCAATTACTCCAAGCCCGGTGCAAAGGGCGACGGTATCAAGGCGTGCCTGTGGGCGGGTGCGATCATGGATACCACCCATACGTCCATGATCTTCGACCGCGGCGCGATCAAGCCGGACCAGACCGGCGAATATGGCAAGGCCAGCGACGGCGCGCTGTTCTGGATGGGCAGTCAGCCGTTCCTGAAGGTCAACCTGAACGGCGAACGCTTCATGAATGAGTATCAGCCCTATGATATGATCCTGCACGCCGCCGCAAGCCAGCCTTACCACACCTATTGTACCGTCTGGGACAGCAAGTATCCGGACGACTGCGAGAAATTTGCGACCCATGGATGCAGCCGCCTCTATCCGCACGAGAACGGCACGAACCCGGTGTTCCCGATGGGCTATGTGATGCAGTTGAACGATGACCTTCAGGCACAGGGGTACATTGTACAAGCCGACACCATTGAAGAGCTTGCGGAAAAGCTGGGACTGCCCGTGGATAAGTTCACCAGCACTGTGGAACGCTACAACGAGCTGGCCGCGAAGGGTGAGGATGAGGACTTCGACAAGGAGAGCTATCGCCTGTCTACCCTGAGCGAAGCGCCGTTCTATGGCGTCCGTCAGGCGGGCGGCTACCTCATCTGCACGATGGACGGCATCCAGATCGACGACGATATGCACGCACTGGACCATGACTTCAAGGCCATTCCGGGCCTGTATGTCATCGGTGACATGAGCGGCAACTACTTCTCTGGCAGCTATCCCTGCCTGATGGCGGGCGCTGCTGCGGGCCGCAGCGCGACCTTTGGCCGTCTGGCGGGCCAGAATGCCGCCGCTGGGATCTAACAGCCTGAAAGCAAAAAGTACCCCTGCGCGGCAAATTAAGACAACCGAGCAAAAAGAATGGCACACCGTGTTGGTGTGCCATTTTTGCTTCATTGTCCCTGATTGACGTCCATCACGTTGAACAGTGTCTCGCCGTGCCGCATCAGATAAATGGTTTTCATAAAGAGGACTTTATCCTTTCTGCGAAGATTTAGAAAAGAGCATACAGAAACGTTTCCGCTTCTACAGATTCGGCGGAGAACCAAAAACGGCCCTGCAAACCAAAAGCTTGCAGGGCCGTTGTGTTTCGTTTGGAAAAGGGAAGAGCTTACTTCAGCTTGCTCTTTGCCTTCATACGCTGGTCGTGGTTGAGGATCTGCTTGCGGATGCGCAGGTTCTCAGGGGTGACTTCCAGCAGCTCGTCCGGAGCAAGGAACTCAAGGCAGCCCTCGAGGCTCAGCTTGCTGATGGGGACCAGACGCAGAGCGTCATCCGAACCGGAAGCACGAGTGTTGGTCAGATGCTTGGTCTTGCAGACGTTGACATCGACATCCTCGCCGGAAGCGGTGTAGCCGATGACCATGCCTTCGTAGACCTTCTCGCCGGCGCCGACCAGCAGAGTACCACGCTGCTGTGCGTTGAACAGACCGTAGGTGACGGCCTCGCCGGTCTCAAAGCTGACCAGAGAACCGGTGGAGCGGTTGGCGATCATGCCGGCCCAGACATCGTAACCGTCGAAGATCTGGTTGAGGATGCCTTCGCCGTGGGTATCGGTCAGGAACTGGTTGCGGTAGCCGAACAGGCCGCGGCTGGGCATCCGGAACTCCAGACGGACACGGTCCGTGCCCAGAGACTCCATCTGCTGCAGGATAGCCTTGCGCTGGCCCAGACCGGTCATGACAGCGCCCTGATACTGGGTGGGCACGTCGATGACGACATGCTCCATAGGCTCATAGGTCTTGCCGTCGATGATCTTAGTCAGAACGTGCGGGGGAGAGACCTGCAGCTCATAGCCTTCGCGGCGCATCGTCTCGATCAGGATGGACAGGTGCATCTCGCCACGGCCCATGACACGGAAGGAATCGGTAGTGGCGGAGTCCTCGACCTTCAGAGCAACGTCCTTCAGCAGTTCCTTCTGCAGACGGTCGCGGATCTGGCGGCTGGTTACGAACTTGCCCTCACGGCCAGCCAGCGGGCTGTCGTTGACGGAGAAGGTCATCTCGACGGTGGGGTCGTTGATCTTCACGAAGGGCAGCGGCTCGACCTGAGACGGGGAGCACAGGGTGTTGCCGATGGTGACATCGGGCAGACCGGAGAATGCCACGATATCGCCGGCGGTGATGTTGTCGCACGGCTGGCGGCCATTGGCCTGGAAGTCGTACAGCTTGGTCAGGCGGCCGCGCATCTTCAGGTCAGGATTGTGCCAGTCGCAGACCTGAACTTCCTCGCCCACGCGGGCAACGCCGTTCTGGATGCGGCCGATGCCGATACGGCCGACGAACTCGTTGTAGTCCACGGAGGAGACCAGCATCTGGAACGGAGCCTCGGGGTCACCCTCCGGCGGCTGGATGGTGTCCAGAATGGTGTCGAACAGCGGGATCAGATCCGTGCCGGGGACATCCGGGTCCAGGCTTGCCGTGCCCTGACGGCCGCAGCAGAACAGGATGGGGCAGTCCAACTGCTCATCGGTAGCGCCCAGATCCATCAGCAGGTACAGGACTTCGTCGATGACTTCCTTGATGCGGGCATCCGGACGGTCGATCTTGTTGATGGCGACCACCAGACTCAGATTCTGCTGCAGAGCCTTCTGCAGCACGAAACGGGTCTGGGGCATGCAGCCCTCAGCAGCATCGACCAGCAGCAGAACGCCGTTGACCATCTTCAGAACGCGCTCGACCTCGCCGCCAAAGTCGGCGTGGCCCGGGGTATCGACGATGTTGATCTTGACACCCTTGTAGGTGCAGGAGCAGTTCTTGGCCAGAATGGTGATGCCGCGCTCACGCTCGATGTCACCGCTGTCCATGACGCGCTCGGCCACGACCTGATTGTCGCGGAAAGCGCCGCTCTGATGCAGCATGGCATCCACCAGCGTGGTCTTGCCGTGGTCAACGTGAGCGATAATGGCGACGTTGCGCAAATCGTTACGAACCATAAATTACAACCTCTCTATTTTGAATCTCTGTGTAGAAGTTACGTCATACGAATTAAGTTTATAACAGCAGGGGGTGGTTTGTCAAGATTGTATAAAAATTTTTTCAAGCTTTCGGCGTTTTGCCCGATATCCGGGCCGCATTTTGGGCGTCCTGAACCTTTGAAATATGATATAATACAGGTGAAGTCCTCTCTGCTCTGCACCGGCCCACCCCGCAGGAGCAGAGACAGCAGAGAGCACCGATTCGGGAGGTGTACCTATGAAACTGACGTTTTTGGGCGCGAACCATGAAGTGACGGGCAGCTGCACGCTGCTGGAAGCCGCCGGTCAGCGCTATCTCATCGACTGCGGCATGGAGCAGGGCAAGGATACCTATGAAAATCAGCCCATCCCGGTAGCACCCGGCGAGATCGACGGCGTGCTGGCCACCCATGCCCACATCGACCATACGGGCCTTTTGCCGCTGCTGGTGCGGAACGGTTTCCGGGGCAAAATTTATGCGACCAACCCCACCGTGGAGCTGTGCGGCATCATGCTGCGTGATTCGGCGCATATTCAGGAGTTCGAAGCCGAGTGGAAGAACCGCAAGGGCAAGCGCTCAGGCGCAGAACCGGTGGAACCGATGTACACCGTTCAGGACGCCGAAGCGGCCATCAAGCTGTTCCGTGGCGTCGATTACAATACAAAACTGGAGCTGGCCCCGGGGCTGGAGATCGAATTCGTGGATGTCGGCCATCTGCTCGGTTCGTCCAGCATTGAAATTTGGGTGACCGAGAACGGCACGACTACGAAGCTCGTGTTCTCGGGCGACATCGGCAACCTGAACCAGCCGCTCATCAAAGACCCGACCTATCTTGCAGACGCGGATTATGTTGTGATGGAGTCCACCTACGGCGACCGCACCCACGGCCCCCGCCCGGACTATGTGGCAGAGCTGACGAAGATTTTGCAGCGCACCTTTGACCGGGGCGGCAATGTGGTCATTCCGAGCTTTGCGGTGGGCCGCACGCAGGAGCTACTGTATTTCATCCGCGAGATCAAGGAAAAAGGTCTGGTGAAGGGACACGGGAACTTCCCGGTGTACATCGACAGCCCCTTGGCCATCGAAGCGACCCGCATTTTCAAAGATACCGACCCGGACTGCTTCGATGAGGAGACGCGCGCGCTGCTGGACAAGGGCATCGACCCCATCCAGTTCCCGGGTCTGCGGGTCAGCGTGACCAGCGACGAGTCCCGGATGATCAACGCGGACCGGGAACCGAAGGTCATCATTTCCGCCAGCGGCATGTGCGAGGCCGGACGCATCCGGCATCACCTCAAGCACAATCTGTGGCGGCCGGAGTGCACCATCCTGTTCGTGGGCTATCAGGCGGTGGGAACGCTGGGCCGCACCCTCATCGAAGGGGCTGCAAACGTCAAGCTGTTTGGGGAGACGATCGAGGTCCAAGCCGAGATCTGCCAGCTGACCGGCCTTTCCGGCCACGCGGACAAAGAGGGTCTGCTGACGTGGATCAATGCCTTTACCCCCAAGCCGAAGCGGGTGTTCATCGTCCACGGCGACGACGAGGTAGAGAACATCTTTGCCCAGACTCTGACCGACGAGGGATTCACCGCCTGTGCGCCGTACAATGGGGCACAGTGGGTCATCGGAGCCGAGGGAGCCGTCTGCGTGCAGGAGGGTACGAAGGTGCGCATCGAGCACCGCGTCAACGAGGGAGCCAGCCGTGCGGCCAGCGTGTTCCAGCGGCTGGTCAGCGCGGGCAAGCGGCTGCTTCGGGTCATCGAGCACAACGAGGGCGGAGCCAACAAGGACCTTGCCAAGTTCGCCGACCAGATCAACGCACTCTGCGACAAGTGGGACCGATAAATCACAGAATCAAAAATGGATGCCGCGTAATGCGGCATCCATTTTTAGGTTAGCGCAAACTTTTCGGATCAAAGCGGTCTTTCTCGACCACCTCATAGATGCTGCGCCCTGCCAGCTGCTCAAAGTGGGCTTTCAGGGCGAGATTGCTGTCCCATTTATCCTGCGGATAGCTGCCGTAACGGCGCTTGACGTCGTTCATCCGCTCCTCGATGTCCACGACGCCGGAAGCGTCGGCCAGCGAATCGCAGAGCTGAATGAGCCGGTCGTACTCGTCGTAGACCATCGCGGCAAGGTTCGTTTCGATGAGGGCGGTTTCTTCGGGCGTGGTGTCGCGATGGCCGATGTAGCTTTCCAAAGACTGGTCGTTGAACGAGTGACTCAGGCAGATGCGGGCCACCTCGTCATAGCCCAGTTCCATCATATAGGAGTATCCGTCCGAGACATGGCCGAGATGCCGCTTGCCGAACCGGCGGCCAATGTCGTGGAGCAGACCCAGCACAAAGGCTTTGTCCGGGTCCAGCCCGCACGCGGCGGCGATCTTTTCCGTACAGTGGGCGGCGGTGCGGCTGTGGTCGCCCCAAGGGCCGGGATTGTGCGGTTCGGCTTCGGCCAAAAGGGCAAGAGCTTCTTCGCGAGTCGGAATCAAACGGGACCCCTCCTTTACGGTTCGAGTGCGTCAATGGATGCCTGAAGCGTCTGATAAAACCGCCCCAGATGCACGCCATCGATGAAACGGTGGTTGACCTCGACTGCCATCCCCAGCGTTTCGCGGCCGTGGTCCGGCACATAGCGGCCCCACACGATGCGGGGGATGTTGTCGTCGCGGTCAAAATCGCGCTCGTTGGTCAGGCTGGTCAGGTCAAACCACGGTGTGCAGGAAAAATAGATCAGGGCGTCCAGTTCTTTGTCGTCCTGATCGAGAAAGTGAATCTGGGCGTCGCTGCGGGCCTTGGCGGCGGCGCAGAACTGCTCCATCGTCTGCTCCTGCGGCAGGGTGACGATGTAAAAATCGTCGCTGCCGGGTTTCAGGTCGGTAAAGCTGGGAATGCGCTCGTCCAGCAGAAAAATCTCGCCGTTCCGCATCGTATAGCGGAAGTTTTCGACCGCATTGACGGCGTTCGTCGCCAGATACACCAGCGCATAATAAAAGGAAAGCCCGTGCCGTCTGGTGTAGGCGTGGAGGTTGGTCACGTCCACCCGGAACGTGACGCTGTAAAACGGCTGGGAGACGGCGGAGAAAAACTGAAACTTCTCCGCGCGGGACCACTGGGCGGGGTCGATGTGTTTCATAGAACGGCCTTTCTGGTACGGGTTCCACAAAACGTGTTCGAGCGTTTCCTGTTCGCCCTCGGGCGTCGGGACGCGGGAGCGGGTCAAAAATGCAAATCCAAGCGCTTCCTGCAAGCGGCGGGAAGGTTCGTTGAAAGCATAGCATCCGCATTGGGCAAAATCCATCTGTTCTACGCGGAAAAGCTCGTCGATGACGGCTCGAAGCGCTTCGGCGGCATAGCCCCTGCGCTGAGACTCCCGGCGGATGCAGAAGGAGAGCGTCTGCCCCTGCTTCCCGGCCAGCGGTTCCAGCGAAGCGAGAAATCCCGGCACGGCAGAGATGTTCAGGTTTCCGATGAGCCGCCCGCTGGCTTTTTCAAAAATGCCGTAACAGCGCGGCTCTTTGTTTTTGAGCCAGTCGAAGTTCTGGCGGATGTCGGCTTCGGTGTGAAGGAACGCACGGCCCATCATCCGGGACATTTCGTCGTCCACCGCATAGGCGGCGTAGTCTGCAAAATCGGCTTCTTCCAATCGACGGAGGAACAGCCGCTCCGTCTCAACAAAAATGCGGCTCATGCCTTCGGCTCCTTGCTCTTGTCCAGCGCGTCGAACTGCTTCAGGATCTGCGGGTCTTTGAGCTTGATGACCTTGCCGGAAAGATAATGCAGGGTGTTCTCCTCGGGGATGTCAAGGAAGCTGATGCGCACCGCACACAGGGCCTGTGTTTTTGCGCCGGTGCGCTCGTTCATCTTGCGGTTGCCGTATTTGATGTCGCCGAGCACCGGCTTGCCGAGATAGGCAAGGTGCGCGCGAATTTGATGGGTCCGCCCAGTGATGAGGCCGATCCTGCACAGTGCGAACGGCCCCGCCGTGCGCAGAACATCCACGTCCGTGATGATCTGCTTTCGGCGCTCATCCTGCGACTGGTGCGCGTGGATGCTGACCTTGTTGTTCTTTTCGTCGTGCTCCCACCATGCGGTAAAGCGGCCGCTCTGCGGGATGCCGACGGTGATGGTGTAGTATTCCTTCTTGAGCAGGTCGGTGCGGATGATCTCGTTCATGTCGCGCAGGGCGGCGTAGCTCTTGGCCGCGATGACAAGGCCCTCGGTGCCGCGGTCCAGCCGGTTGCAGATGCCGGGTTTGAAGCGGTTCTCGCCGTGGGGGTCGTATTCGCCCTTCTGTGCGAGATACTGGGTAAAGGCGTCCACAAGGTTGGCGTCGCCGGTGCGGTCGCTGTGGCAGAGCAGATGGGTGGGCTTGTAGAGGACCGCAATGTTCTCGTCCTCGTAGATAACGTTCACCTTGGGCTGATTCTGCTGCTTTTTGGGCGGCTTTGCGGCGGGTTTGGCTCCCTCCGGCGGGAAGAACTCGTCGTTGATGTAAAGCTCGATGAGGTCGCCGGCCTTGATGCGGTCTTCAGGAGCACCCTTTTTGCCGTTGACCTTGATGCGCTTGTTGCGGAAGCTCTTGTAGAGCAGACTGGTGGGGAAATCGCGGGTCACGCTCTGAACAAAGCGGGACAGCCGCACGCCGTCGTCGTTGGCGGTCGCGGTGTATTGTTTCATAAAAAGTATCCTTTGGTTTCAAAAAAGTAGTTCGTGGTCGGGTCCAAGACTCTGCACCTATAATAATCTACTCTTTTTGCGAAGTCAACGCGGAAATTCGTCCGAGGCTCTTGAGTTTTGCGGAAAAAACGGTACTATTAAAAGCAGAAATGCGCGAAAGGAGCCGACCATGGCCGAAGAAAAGAACCCTCATGCGGGGCATCGCAAGCGGATGCGGGACCGGGTGGAACAGCAGGGCTTTGCCAATCTGGAACCCCACGAAGCACTGGAACTGGTGCTGTATTTCACTAACCCGCGAAAAAATACCAATAAGCTGGCCCATGAACTGATCGACCGGTTTGGCGACTTTGCCGGGGTGCTGGAAGCGTCCGAAGCAGACCTGATGACCGTGGACGGCGTAGGTCCCTCGACGGCGCGGATGCTGCATCTTTTGCCGGAGATCAGCAGATACTATACCAAGTGCCGGACGCAGGAGCGGAAGAGTCTGAAAACCACCGAGCAGCTGACGGCGTATCTGGCCCAGCAGTTTGAGGGCGCAGTACAGGAGCGTGCGCTTCTGCTGGCGCTGGACAGCCGCAGCCGGGTCAAGGCGACGCTCTGGCTCAGGGACGGGACCAGCGACCGGGTGAGTTTTGCCATCAAGGACGTCGTTGCGGCGGCACTAAAGGGCGGAACCGACAGCGTCGTGCTCTGCCACAACCACCCGAACGGCGTGGCCCTGCCCTCGCGGGAGGACCTTCAGGCCACGGAGAACATCGTCCGGGCGCTAGGGCTGGTGCGGGTGCATCTGCGGGACCACATCATTCTGACGGAAACGGAGTCGTTTTCCATGCGGGAAGAGAACCGGCTGCCGTTCTATGATTTTGCAACGGGAGAGATGTTAAGACCATATTAAAGGAAAACTGCATGGGCCGCATCTCCGGGAGCTTTCTCCGCGAACAGCCCGGAACCTAGGGTTCCGCCCTAACGCTTCGCGTCAGGGTCCCACCTCCTAAGCGTTCGCGGAGAAAC